>OKWK01000048.1_pt1 | contig 199444 bp, 150 predicted proteins | sample 1607181 | NCBI WGS metagenome assembly OKWK01 (sample SAMN07501053, study PRJEB24779) | human gut metagenome | isolation source: stool | host: human infant | place: USA: Pittsburgh, PA
GGATCCCAGTCGTTCCAAGAATTGACTATCTTCGCCATGACAGTCTCCTTTCTCCGGCAGCGCTTCCGGCGCCGCCTATTTGGATGGCACAACTACAAACTGCAGCTTCGCTGGAGAGAGCGCCACGGCTTAGACCCCGTCGTGGCAAGTCCTTCCAGATTTGCCGATGAGCCAGTTATACCATCTTTTTTGTTCAACTGCAACATGAAATTACATAGACATTTGAGCAAAACGAATAAGTAAATTGTTCAAATGCACAAAAATGTTGAACGACGGCGTTTTCTCCTTTATGCAGTTTTTGACCCAATATTGGATATTATCCGCAATTAATTCTCTCGTTCTGTATAGCGATGGAAACAAAAGGGTAACTCATGCACGCACAGCACCGAACATGAGCGCGCCGCTGAGCATAGGGACTGCACAATCAACTGAAAAGAATATCTTTTGGGAAATTTCCCGCGTCGTCTTGCCGCTGGATCGACGTATCCGAGTCTATCGAACGAATGTTTCACGTGAAACATTCGAAGATAGTCCGAAGGACCCCTCGACGAGGGTCCTTCGGATGCTGCAGCGCCTGTTTTCTCTTTAGTAGTACCGGTGGTACGCGGCGCAGCTGCCCTCGCTTGACACCATGCAAGGACCCACGGGGTTCTCGGGCGTGCATACCTTGCGGAACAAGGGACACTCGTTGGGCGCCATGATGCCGCGAAGCACGTCGCCGCAGCGGCAGCCCTTCGGATCCTGCGTGGGCTCGACGTCGGGCTGGAAACGGCGCACGGCGTCGAACTGCGCGAACTCCTCGCGGATGCGGTAGCCGGAACCGGGAATCTCGCCCAGGCCGCGCCAGAGGGCGGTGCACGTCTCGAACACCTCGTCGATGGCGGCCAGCGCCACGGGGTTGCCTTCGGGCATGACGCCGCGCGCGTAGGCGATCTCGATGTCCGCACGGCCTTCGTGCAGTTGGCGCATGATCATGGCGATGCCCTGCAGCACGTCAACCGGCTCGAACCCGGTGATGACGCCGGGTATGCCGTACTTCTCGGCCAAGAACCGATACGGCTCGGCGCCGATGATGGTGCTGACATGGCCGGGCAGGATGAGCGCATCCACCTTGAGCTGCGGGTCGTTGATGATGGCCTCCAGCGCGCCGGGCATGTTCTTGTGAGCGCCGAACACGCTGAAGTTCTTGAGGCCGGCCGCGGCCGCGCGCTTGATGGCCATGGCCACCAGCGGCGTGGTGGTTTCGAAGCCCACGCCCACGAACACGATCTCGCGATCGGGGTTCTGCTGGGCCAGAGTGAGCGCGTCCAGCGGCGAGTACACGATCTGCACGCTGCGGCCCGCCGCCTGCTCGGCGAGCAGGCTTGACGTGGAGCCCGGTACGCGCGTCATGTCGCCGAACGTGGCGATGGTGATGCCCGGCACGCGGGCGAGGGCGATGACCGTGTCGATATCCCTGTTCGAGGTCACGCACACGGGACAGCCCGGACCGGACGCCAGGCGCGTGCCTTCCGGCATGAGGTTGCGGATGCCGTTGCGCGCGATGGCCACCGTATGGGTGCCGCACACTTCCATGAGCGTGGCGCCGCCTGCGGGCGACAGCTTCGCGATGGACTCGATGAGACCGCGCGCGAGTTTAGGGTCTTTGAAGGCTGCCAGCTCGGATTCCATCGTGGCCGCGTCGACCGCGCGCGCGAGGTGCTCGGGCCTATCCTTCGGCTCGACGGATGTTTCACGTGAAACATCCGTTCCGGTCGAGGAGGTCATCGCGCTACCTCGTCGGCTGCGGGGATGTCGTCGCCCGCCAGCTCGGGGAACTGCTTGATGAGGTCGATGGTTTCCTGCGCGTAGTCAGGATCCACCACCTCGATGGCGAACCCGGCGTGCACCAGCACGAAGTCGCCGACGTTCGCCTGCGGCGTGAGGTCGAGGGATATGTCGCGCGTGACGCCGAGGATGTCCACCGTAGCCAGACGGTTGTCCTTCATTTCAGTCACTTTTGCAGGTATGGCTAAGCACATGGCTGTTCTCCTTCTTCTTTGCTCGAAGCCCATGCTACCACAGCCTGGCCGAAGGAGATGCAGCCGTCGTTGGGCGGCAGATCGCGGTTGACGGCCACCGTGAAACCCGCCTGCTCGAGCGCCGCCAGAGCGTGCTCCAGCAGGTAGCGGTTCATGAACACGCCGCCGGACAGGGCAAGCGTGGTTATGCCGTACAAGCTGCGCACGAGCTCGGCCGCCGTGACGATGGCTTGCACGAACGCGTCGTGGAAGCAGCGCGCGATGATGCCGACAGGCACGTCGGCCGCGAGGTCGTCGAGCAGCGCGGCGAACGCTGGCGCGGCATCGAACAGCACGACCGAGGTGTCCTGCGCCGTGCTGGCGGCAGTGGCGGTGTTCTTCACCACCGCGATGGCGTAACGGGACGCGGCTTCCCGAGCGGAGGCGCTAAGCCCGGCATCGTCATTCTGAGCGGAGGCGCGAAGCGCCGGAGTCGAAGGATCCCGGTTGGTGTCAGCAGGGGTCGCATCGGTTGCGTCGGCGGCAGATGTTTCACGTGAAACATCTGTTCGCCCGATTGCGGCTTCCAGCAGGATGGCGGGCTCGCCTTCGTACGCAGGCTCGGCGCAGATGCCCAACAGCGCGCTGGCCGCGTCGAACAGCCGGCCGACGGACGAGGTCATGGGCGTGTTGATGCCGCGGTCGATCATCTGATCGCACACGGCCGCCTGCTCGCCCAGAGCCTCGAGCGCAGCCGCAGCCCCCGGATGGTCGAGCAGGTCGAACGCCCACAGCACGCCGTAGGCCATGCGCAGCGGATGCTTTACGGCCGCCGCGCCGCCCGGCATGGGCACGTAGGCGAAGTTCGCGAAACGCTCGAACGCAGTCAGGTTGGTGAGCAGCACTTCCCCGCCCCAGATGGCGCCGTCCATGCCGTAGCCCGTGCCGTCGAACGCGATGCCGCACACGGGGCCGGCCAGGCCGTGCTCGGCCATCACCGACACGACGTGCGCATGATGGTGCTGCACCTCGGTGACGGGGAGGCTCTGCTCGTGGGCCCACTTCGACGTGAGGTACTCGGGATGCAGGTCGCACGCGATGCGGTCGGGTTCGATCTCGAACAGCGTTTCGTAGCGGTCCTTCGCCTGGAGCCACGCGTCGTAGGTTTCGGCGTTCTCGAGGTCGCCGATGTGCTGCGACACGAACGCCTCGGCGTCGCGCGTGAGCGCAAACGTGTTCTTCTGCTCGGGCCCGGTGGCGAAGATGGAGCAACCCTGTTCGCGAACGGATGTTTCACGTGAAACATCTTCTCCTTCGCGCGCCTTCGCGGGCATCGCCAACGGGAGCGGCGCGTAGCCTCGGGCGCGGCGGATGAATTGGACGGCTTCGCCGGCGCTGCCCGCTTCGATAACGCGCACCACCGAGTCGTCGTAGCGGGCGCGGATGGCGCGGTCGTGGCCCAGGAACGCGTCGGCCACGGCGAACAGCTTCTCGTAGGCATCCTCGTCGTCGATGACGATGGGCTCGTCGTGGATGTTGCCCGAGGTCATCACCAGCATAGGGACGGCCGTCGCTGCGCGGGATCCTTCGGCTTCGCGCTGGGAGCTGCGCTCGGCACAACCGCTCGCTTTCGCGAAGTCGTGCAGCAGCAGATGCTGGAGGGGCGTGTAGGGCAGCATGACGCCGAGTTCGGGGAGGGCGTCGGCCAAGCCGGGAGCAAAAACAGCATCGGGGCGCTTGCGCAGCAGCACGATGGGGCGCTGCGTGGCCGTGAGGATGCCCTCCTCCGCTTCGCCCGCTTCGCAATAGGCACGCACGGCTTCCATATCGGCCATCATGACGGCGAACGCCTTGCCCTCGCGGCGCTTGCGCGCGCGCAGCAACGCCACCGCTTCGGGGTTCGACGCGTCACACACCAGATGGAAACCGCCCAGGCCCTTCACGGCCAGGATCTTGCCCGCCAGCAGCAGTTCCACGGCGCGCGCAAGTATGGCATCGCTCTCCTCGCGCGTGGTTCCCCAGGCGATGGGTCCCAGGGGCGCGTCAATGGCATCGGAAGCGCACAATGTTTCACGTGAAACATTTGTTTGCGCCGCATGGGAGGCGGAAGCGCCAGCGGGGACGTCAGGGGCGGCCGGCACGTCGGCGGAAACGCCGGGGGCATGAACGCCGGCGAGCGCTCCGGGCATGCCCTCGTGTTCGCGCCAGCTGATATGGGGGCCGCATTCGAAGCACGCGTCGGGCTGCGCGTGGAAGCGGCGGTCCAACGGGTCGCCGTACTCGCGGGCGCAGCGCTCGCACATGGGGAAGTCCTTCATCGACGTGCTCTTGCGATCGTAGGGCAGCTTCTCGATGATGGTGAAGCGCGGACCGCAGTTCGTGCAGTTGATGAACGGGTAGCGGTAGCGGCGGTCGTTCGGGTTGAACAGCTCGCGGGCGCAATCGTCGCAGGTGGCCAGGTCGGGCGACACAAGCGTGGTCTTCTCCACGGCGCCTGCGTCGGAGAAGCGGATCTCGAACGAGTCGAAGTCCTCCAGCGGCACTTCCTTCAGCGTCACTTCCTCCACGCGCGAGGCGGCCGGAGGGTTCTCGGACAGCTCGATGACGAACTCGTCGAGCAGCTTCGTCTCGCCCTCGGCATGGATGAACACGCCGTCGGTGGCGTTCAGCACCCATCCGTCGATCAGGTATTTCTTCGCCAAACGGTAGACGAAGGGGCGAAAGCCCACGCCCTGCACGATGCCTTTGACTTGAATGTCCAGCGCTTCCTTCATATGATCGCCTCCGCGTTGTGCTGTGGCCTTCAATCTACGAGGGCGGCTCGACGGCCGCCCTCGGGGTGTAACGCTATCGTGTCGCGCGGCCGCCCGCTAAGCCGTCGGCACCGTCATGGTTTCCAGGATGTCGGAAATCACTTCAGCCAGCTGTCGCAGCGTAACGCCCGAGTTGTCGGGCAGGTGCAGATGCACCACGCGCCGCCCGCGCTCGGCCAGCGTAACGAGGTCGCCCGACGCCTGCGCCTTCGCCAGCGAGCCCAGGCTTTCAGCCTCCTGCTTCAGCGGGATGTCCTTCAGCTCGTCGGCCGACAGGATGAGGAACACGCCGCAGTTCGGGCCGCCCTTGTGCAGCTGGCCCGTGGAGTGCAGGTAGCGCGGACCCACTTCCAAGCAGGATACCACGCCGCGCTTCTCAGCCACGCCGTGACGGATGGTTTCCAGCGCCTCGCGTCGACCCTCGCCCGTGAACGGCAAGAACGCGTTGAGCGCGAAGAAATCGCCCGGTTGAATGCTGCCCAGCAGCGCACGCAGCGCGCTGCGGACGTCGGTGCAGTCCTTGAAGCACGGGGACAGGCGCACTTCCACCTCGCCCATGTGCACCTCGTCGATGAAATCCTGCACGAAGTCGGGCTCGGGCTGGCCCTCCTTGAGGATGTCGAGCACCACGGCCTTCGCCGACGCCACGTCGGGCTGGTCGAAGGGGCAGATCTTCATGAGGTAGCCGCACATCGCGATGGCGTATTCCCACATCACGAAGTGCTCGGCCAGCTCTTCGACGGAGTCGATCTTGTAGTTGGCGCGCGGGATGGCCGGGTCGATGTAGGACAGGCTCATCTCGAAGTTGCGGCGCTCGTCCCACAGGTCGTTGCGCGTGAGGTACACGATGGCGCTGCGATCGCCCGGGTCTTTCTTGAGCAGCAGGGAGTCCACCTCGATGTTGGGCAGAATGCCCTGGCCGTCCTTGCCCAGGCTCTCGGCCACCAGCTGCTCGATCCACAGACCCAGAACGCGGCCGCGCTTCTGCGTGAGGAACGTGAACTTGTTGCGTCCCTGCAGGTAGTTGTCGTACAAAAACGATGCCAGGCCGATGGCCGGGTTGTCGATGGCGTCCTCGCTGCACTGGCGCTCGGCGTCGATGGCGTGCGCCATGAACTCTTCCAGGTCGATGCCCACGAGCGCCGCCGGCAGCAGGCCGAACACGGACAGCGCGGAGAAGCGCCCGCCCACGGTGGGCTGGCCGGAGAACACCGCGGCCCACCCTTCTTCGCGCGCCTGGCGCTCAAGCATGGAGCCGGGGTCGGTGATGGCCACGAGGTGCTGCACCAGCTCCTCTTCGCTGATGCGGTCGGCCACGGCGTCGCGCACGGCACGCAGGGCCAGGCGCGGCTCGATGGTGCCGCCGCTCTTCGACGAGATCACGAACAGCGTGGTCTCGGGCTTCGCTTCGGCCAAAATGGCGCGCACGCGCACGGGCGAGTCGGAGTCCAGCGTCTTGAACGTGATCTTCGACGAATCGGGCTTGTTGTATTTCGTGATGGTCATGGGCGCCTGCGTGGAACCGCCCTGGCCGATGAGCACGACCGTCTTCAGCCCTTGGGCGATGATCGAGTCGGCGAAATTCTGGATGTCGCGCAGGGAGTACGGCGAATTGCTCGCAAGGTCCGTCCATCCCATGTATTGCTCGGAGCACGCGCGCGCTTCCTCCGAGAAGTCGTACAGGCTCGCATCCTTGGCATGGATACGGCTGGCAACGCAGTCCTTCACGAGGGCTTTCGCGGAAGGATACAGTTTTTCTACATCACCGGATAGCATACAACCTTCTTTCAGCGTAATTCGCTCCATTCTAGCAAACGGTGACGAGGCTGACCATCGTGTTTGCGCTTGTGACGGAGTTGTGGACAAAGCGTGTGGGAGCGCGCCCGAGAACGAGAATCAGCGCGCAAATCCCAAGCATTCCCGTACTATTTCATTATTGATTATTTATATTAATTGATATATAGTATCGATATCAGATGGGCTGGAGAGGAGCCCATCGGGAAGACGAGGGAGGAACCATGTCCGATATTTCTAGAAGGAACCTGTTGAAGGGCGCCGCCGTCAGCGCCGTGTCCATTTCCGCGATGGGCCTGCTGGGCGCCTGCGCCGCCCCGAGCGAGCCGAAGGCCGAAACCACGACCGATCCGTCCGCCGACGGCACCGGAACCGGCAGCGGGACGAACAGCGAGTATATGGCCGAGGTGCTGGAACCCACATCCATGCCCGATGCCTCGACGGCGAGCAATTTCAACATCATCTACGACAGCAAGACCACCGTCGGCACCACCTACGAAAACCTTATGACGGCCATCGCGGGCGAGACGGGCGCCACCACCAAGTACGAGGCGTTCTCGAAGGTCGCCAAGAACGAGGGCTTCGACGTGCTGGCCCGCCTGTTCCAGTGCACCGCGGACGCCGAGAAAATCCACATCGGCCTCGAGTACGACCTGGCCAAGGAGATCGACCCCGCAACCGAGAAGCCCGAGCCGCCCGCGGTCGAGGAGCACGAGAGCGACATCAACCTGATCTCCGGCGCCAACGGCGAGATCTACGAGACCTCGGACATGTATCCCTCCTTCATCAAGAAGGCCCAGGAAGAGGGCAACAACAAGGCCGTGCAGGTGTTCACGCGCGCCAAGCTTGCCGAGGCGTATCATGCGAAGCTGTATATGGATGCGTACACCACCATCGACACCCCGTTCGACGGCAAGTACTACCTGTGCCCCATCTGCGGCTACATCCACAAGGGCGAAAACTTCACCGCCTGCCCCATCTGCCTGGCTCCGAAGTCGTCTTTCACCGCCTACTAGGCCATTACCCCACATTTCTCTGTCGGAAGCGCCCGAGGGTTCGTCTCTCGGGCGCTTTTCGCATTCTCGCATGCGATTGGAGCGATTTCCCACCTTCGCGCCTGTCCGCCGCCCGCGAACCTCGCGCCGCCCGTTGCGCGCGAACCTCGCGCCTGTCTGGCGCCGATGCGTCCCCGTCTGCCGCTTGCGAACTTCGCGACTGTCCGTGATTTGAGCGAACAAGTGTTTCACGTGATACACTTGTCGTAATGCCATGCGACAAGCGAACAAATGTTTCACGTGAAACATCGCTGGGACTGCCGTCTTGAGCACAGGCAGAAGATGCCGGAACCGAAGATCCGTGCGATTATTGCAGATGATTTTATGGCCGACGCCGCACGGGATCCTTCGACTCGCTTCGCTCGCTCAGGATGACAAGGGGGCAGCGCCGCTCGGGATGACGGGGTCACTCACGCGGGGACGCAGGAGGGAAAAGCCGCTTTCCTGATGGCGCTCGTGCCAAAAAGAAAAGGGCCGACGATTCGCCGGCCCTTCGAGGTTCGTTATGCGGACGCGCCTTACAGCCCCAGCGCCTTCTTCAAAGCGGAAACTCGGCGACGGGACACGGGAATTTTCTCGTCCACGGCGTTCAGCGTGAGCAGCAGCGTACCGCCCGACACCGATTCGATCTCCTCCACCATCGAGAGATTCACCAGGTAGCCGCGGTGCACGCGGAAGAAACCGTGACCGTCGAGGCGCTTCTCCAGCTGAGCCAAGCTGACCGTGGAGAAGTAACGATCCGTATCCGTTTGCAGGTACGCGTAGTCGTCGCGCGCCATGACGAAGCGGATCTTGTCGATGCCGATGAGGATTTTCTTGCCGCCCTTTTCGACGGGAATGCGCTCGGACTTCTGAGCCTGCACGTGCAGCGACACGTGCTCGCGCACGCGCGAGATAGCTTGCGACAGGCGCTCGGTCTCGACCGGCTTCACCAGATAATCGATGGCGTTCACCTTGAACGCATCGAGGGCGAACTCGCTGTACGCCGTCACGAACACCACCGCAGGCGGGAACTTGAGGTGCTGCAGCGCCTCAGCCAGCTGCAAGCCCGTGGCTTCGGGCATGTTCACGTCAAGGAACATCACGTCGCACGGATATTCCTTCAACTTCTCGATAGCCTCGCGCACACTGGCAGCTTCGGCGACAACCTCCGTCTGCCCCAGCTCGTCAAGCAGGAACTTCAGCTCTGAACGCGCAGGAGCCTCGTCATCGACGATCATCGCTTTCAACACCTAAGCCTCCTACCCTCCGTACGTTTGCTTTCGACCATTATAAATCATGGATCACCGAAACCGGCCAAAAGCCGAAAGATAGGAGCAAGCAAACCGACGAAAGAACATCAACCACCGCTGACCATCGGTAAATCCGCCGTTACCCGCGGGGATCGTCCGTGAGGTAGCGAGCGCGCAGGGCCTCGCGCTTTTCGTCGGTGACGCTCAGCTGGTCGCGCACGTAAGCGTCGAGGCTGCCGTACTGCTTCTCCACGGCATCGAGCGCGGCGTGCAGGAAGCGCGGATCGGCGGAGTTGATCACGTGAATGCTCTTATCCAGCTTGTCGCCCAGACCGAACGAGGAAAGCGCATCCATGATGTTCTGCGTTTCGGATTGGACGTACTTGTTCGTGGCCAGATAATCCTGCTCGACGGCCTCGCGCTTTACGCCCAACGCGTGCAGCAAGAGCGCGGCGGCCAAGCCAGCGCGATCCTTGCCGATGGTGCAGTGCCAAAGCACGGAGCCATCCTCGGCAGCCAGCACATCGTCGAAGAACTGCGCGAAGCCGCGCTGGCTCTGCTCGTCCAACATCATGCGCTCGTACACTTCCTCCATGATGCTGGCAGGGTTCTTCTGCACGGTGCGCAGCATTTTGAGCGCCTGCATCATGCCGCCCTCGCGCGTGACGCCGAATGTGGAAGCGCTCAGCACCGGCGCATCCGCGAACCGAACGCCCATCAGGCCGTCCTGTGGGTCGGGATGCTCCTTGCGCTCTTCTTCGGTGCGCAGGTCGATAACCGTGCGCACCTGGTAGTCGTCAAGCAGCACTTCGAGGTCGCGGGCGGTGGCATGGTCGAGCGCACCCGAGCGCAGCAGGCGCGCATGCTTCACGTAGCGCCCGTCGTCCGTGGGCAGGCCTCCCACGTCGCGCGTGTTGGGCAGACCCTCCAGCACGATGCGGCCGCCTTCTTCGCTCTCGAGGCCTTCGGCCGGAGCAATGCCGATAGCAGGGGCGAAATCGGTGGGGACAGTATCCAGTTGGGACATGGAAAAGCCTTTCGACGACGATGATGAGCGCGCAGCCGGAAGCGTTTTGTCGGCGCTAGCCGGGGGGCTTCCGGCTAGCGCCTCACGGGATCCTTCGATTCCGCGCTTCGCGCTGCGCTCAGGATGACGACCGGGGCGGAGCGCGTCAAATCACCCGTCCCCTTGACACACCCTTCGCTATTGCAGGTCGAGCTGCATGAGCTTGTCCAGCGTGAGCGCGTAGATCTTGAAGGACTGCTTCAGCAGATCCTCGCTGACGCCCTCGTCCGGACCGTGCATCATGCCAACCCATTCGGGATCCTTGACCCACGGCTTTTCGGGACCGAAGCTGGCACCGCTCTTGAACTCGCGCGCGTACGTGCCGCCGCCCATGGTGAACGGCTTCGCGTCCTCGCCGGTGGCCTCGTTGTACGCGTTCAGCAGCGCCTGGATCACCGGGCTGTCGGGCTTTACGAGGAACGGCTCCATAAGCAGCGTGTTCTCAAACGAGCCGCCGATCTCGCTCGCCAGCTGGCGCAGGCGCTCGGTGATCTCGTCGGCCGTGATGGACGTGGGGAACCGACTGTCGAGCGTCTGCACAAAGCGGTCGTCCTCGATTTTGATGGTGCCGCCGATGACGGTGAGCGGGCCGAAGTACTCGTCGGAGCTCTTGATGCCGATGCCGCTGCCGTCGGTATGATTGAGCAGCTTCTGGTCGAGCTCGAAGAACGCGCGCTCGTCGGCGGTGCACAGGTCGTGCTCCAGCAGGTAGTCCACGATGAGGCCGATGGCGTTCACGCCTCCTTCGGGCATGGAGGCGTGCGCTCCTTTGCCGGCCGCAGTGATCTTCACGCGGCCTTCGCCGTCGGCCGCAACGGTAATGCGATCAGTATTCGGCAGGTCGGCAGCGTCGGCCTTCACCACGGCCTCGGCGATGCCGGGCACCGCGTTCGTGGCCGCGCCGCCCGTGAACTCCAGCACGATGCGGTCGGCGATGGGCTTGCTGATCAGCTCGCCGTCGTAGCCACCCTTCTCGCCGTAGCACACGGGGAACTCGGCATCGGGCGTGAACAGGAACGCCGGATCGTCGTAATGCTTGTGGTAGTAGGCCACGTCGGCCATGCCGGATTCTTCGTTCGCGCCGAACAGGAAGCGGACGGTGTAGGGGAACTGAGGAGCCTCGCCGGCGTCCTGCAAGTCCTTCCAGAACTTCATGGCGTGCAGCGCCACCACGCTGGGGCCCTTGTCGTCGAGCGTGCCGCGACCGACGAGGTAGCCTTCCTTGCGCGTGACCGCGTACGGCTCGAAGTTCCAGCCGGGACCGGCGGGAACCACGTCCATGTGGCCGATGATGCCCAGCTGCGTGTCGCTCTTGCCGGGGAAGTCGGCGAACCCGATGTAGCCCTCGGCATCGTGCGTCTTGAATCCCATGTCGGAGGCCATTTCAAGCGCGGCTTCCAGCGCCTCCTTCGGGCCGGGGCCGAACGGAGCGCCTTCGGTCGCCTTGTCCGATTCCTCGAAGCTGGGGATGCGGACGAGCGTCTCGATGTCTTCGACCATCGTCTCCCAATTTTCCTCGAGATACGCGTCGATCTTCCTGGTCAGTTCTTCGTGCTCCATAGGTGCCTCCCGACTCTTGATACGCGTGCGACCACGCCGGGACGGGAAAGCCGTTCGCATGCCTCGCCCCGGCGGCAATTGAGCCTATTATGATCCTTGCGGGATACCTGCGCCAGATGCAGTTCCATATGTTGACCGAACGTCGAAAAATCAACGGAGACAGCGCGGACGCCGGCGCGCGGCGGCTTCAAGCCCGCCGCGCGCCCAGAATCTAACTCTAACGCCTCGAGCGCGAGCGCCTGACGGCGACGACCAGGCCCGCTACGGCCAGAGCCGAGACCGCGGCCAGGGCAAGGGCGGCCGTGCGCGGCGCGAGGGGATCGCCGGTGGCCGTCAGCGGCTTCGGCTTCGCCGCCTCGGCGGACGGCTTCAACGCCTCCTGCGGCGAGGCCGGCGCGTCGGGCGCGTCGGGAAGCGGCTTCGGCTGCTCCTCGCCGGGATCGGTGGTCGGCTTGTCGGGGGTGCCACCGCCGCCCTCCTCGTCGGGCGCGAGTTCGAACTTCAAGCGCTTGAAGACCATTTCTTTCGTGAGCGAGTCCATGCCCGCCACGTACAGGGCGTCGCCCAGCACGGCGCCGCTGGCAAGCGACACCTTCGATGCCGACAGGCGCGTGGGAACGGCCAGCCACGTGCCGGCTTTCGGATCGTACACGAACGTGTCGCTGCCTTGGTTGCCAGCCTCGACCGCGCCCGACAAGATGATGCGCTCGTGAGAAGCCGTCGATCCGGCGATGGTGGATCCTGCCGGCAGAACGCCTCCGGCCACCGCACCATACTGGTTCAACACGATATCCTGCGGGAAAGGAGCATAGTTCCACTCGTCGCCCTCGAACGCCGCAACCGAATTGACAATCCGGGATTCTATCCAATTCACGTTGCCGGCGGCAACCGTCAACACCCCGTTCACCATGTCGGCGAAGGGAGTAAAGCGCCCCTCGCCCAAATCGGGCAGCGCGGTCGCGTCGCCCGTCGCCATGTCGACGCGAGCGACAAGCGGCGACGACGCGCCGCTGGCGTCAAGGCCGGCGAACACCCAAAGAGAGCGGCCGTCGCTTGCAAGGGTAACGCCCATGAAATCAAACCCGCCGAACCCGCACGCGGTCAAGGAGTCGCGGCAGTCCACAGGATCCCCCAACGTGCCGGTAGACGGATCGAACGAATACAGCACCTGATCCGAAGTGAGCGCATACAGAACGCCCCCGCTCGAGGTCAGGCGGAAAACGGCATCAAGCGTATCCGTGACAAGATGCTGCACCGACCACGATGCCGAGGCGGGGTCGTATGCCAGCAAAGCGCTCCTTTCCCTGCCATCGGACGACTCGAAGTGGGGCACCGCGTACACGCGGCCAGCAGCCGCCGCCATCGACCACGCATTGTACAGCGTAGGCTCGGGAAGGCCCAGGCTTTTGAAGTCGGGGGCCGGCAGGCTCTCGAAGAAGTCGAAGCCCTCCTCGGAGCCGACGGCCACCTTGCGGCGGCCGGTGTCGCCGTCGGCGCGCTCCACCTGGACGTAGCGCTGCTTGGACTCCAGAGACGGGGGCAGGACGACGCGCACCTCGTTCGCGCCCCACGACTTCACCTCGAGGTCGGCGCCGTCGAGCGTGACGCGGCCGCGATCCTCGCCGAACCAGCTGCCGCGCACCGTCGCCTCGAGCGTGCCGTCGGCCGCGGGCTCCAGCGCGTCCACCACCGGGTACGGGTCGGTTGCCGCGCGGACGACGTCCAGCTGCCCGTCGGACGTGCACGTCCCGGCCAGAGCGTCCGCCCGCTTGACGCCTCCCAGGATGCGCGCTCGCAGTTGCTCGGCGCCGTCGTTAGGGAACAGCCCCGCGAGCAGGGCGCACGAGCCCGTCACCACCGGAGCCGCCATGGACGTTCCATCCATGTAGACGTACGGCGCGACGTCGCTGACAAGCGCCACGTTGTCGAAAAAGAAGTCCAGGTCCATCCCGTCGTCGAACGAAGTGAACGTGCGCTCCAATTTGAAAGAGAACTCGTCCCAGTTGATTTCGTCCCGCTTGTCTTTTGGAATGGGAACCCTGAGCGAAAGCGGGATGGCGCCGCCAGTGCCGAAGCTTTCAGGCGTCAGGTCGATCCAGCTGCCGTCGATGCCGTGCACGCTGACGCGCAGCAAACGGCCCATATCGCTCTCCTTGGAGTCCGCGACGCCGGCATCGAAGGCCAGGCACTGCAGGTCGTCGACGGTCTTGTCCGCCGCCGCGAGGCCCTGCTTGACCGCGCCCTTTTTCGCCGTGAACACGACGGACGCCTTCTGCCCCGCCTTCGCCTGCTTGATGGACATAAGCACGCCCTGGCTTGGGGCGTCGCCCACAACCTGCGGGACCTCCGCCCGCGAAACCGAAGGCTCCGCATCGCCGGACGCCTGGAACGAGAACATCCTGTCCTCGGATTCGAAATCGTCGAACGCCACCGTCAGCTCCGGATCGTCCCCATCAACTATCCCCTGGCCCTGAGGAGCCGTGGACAGGATGTCCGTGCCCGGAGCCGCCAGATCGGTGGCCGCGGCGCCGTAATCGGAGAAGGAAGCCAGCCTGCCCTCTCGATCGACGGCGTTCACGGCAATGGCCCCGTCGGTGGGGGCGCCGGCCGGAAGGTTCAGCGATTGGTCGAGGTCGGCGGCATAGTTTCCCGATGCGCAGACAGACAGCACGCCGTTCGATCGGTACAGATCGTCCATCACCTCGGTCAGCAGAGGACTCTCACCCGCGCCCATCCACGAATTGTTCGCCGCGACCAAGTTCACCCTGGCCTGCGCCGCCTTCTTCATATACGAGTACGCCCCGAGCACAGCAGACGTGAGAAAGCCGCCGCTTTCATTGGCGACGCGCAGCGCCATGATCTTCGCGTTCGGAGCCACGCCGGCAACGCCTTCGCCGTTGTTGACGGAGGCCGCGATGATGCCGGCCACATGCGTGCCGTGGCCGTCATTGTCCATCGGGTCGTCGTCGCCCATGCCGTAGTCGTAGCCATGCTCGCCCTCCAGGCCGATGTTACCCGGATTCTCCCACATGACGTCCTTCAAGTCGGGATTGGTGCAATCCACGCCCGTGTCGACCACGGCCACCACCACTTCTTCCTTCCCTTGCCACGGCCTGCCGGGAATGCCCTCGTCACCCCACAGGGTTTCGACGTTGGCGGCGCCGGCGATCTCGTCCGTGGGGGCGAGGTGCCATTGGAGGCCGATCAACGGGTCGTCCGTAGGGGCGGTATCCGCGGACAGGGCGGCAGCCGGCTCTTCGACCGGCTTCGCCTGGGTCTCCAGGTCGTCGATATAACGCACGTAGTCGGGCTGGGCCGCCAGCACGCCCGGCGTATCGGCCAGATCGCGCAGCAGATCCTCGGTGGACTGCGTTCCGGACTCGATGAGGATCACCTGCTCGGGCGTTGGCATCGAGCGAGCGAGCGGCACATCGGCTTCGGCCCCGGCTTCGGGCTGGGGGTCGAAGGTGTACAGGTTGCTGGCCGACCAGCCTCCCCCGTTGGAAGAATAGGCGCTCACCGGAGCGAAGTCGTCGTTCACGTGCGCCAGCACGCGACCCGGAACGTAGTCGCCCGCCTGTAGCAACTCGTCGAGCGAACGCGCCTCCTCTCCCGATCCGACCGTCGGGTTGTCGGAACCCGCGGTCTCGGAAACCTCGTCCGCGAGCGCGGACGCGGGCACGGCCATAAGCGAAAGGGCCGCGGCGAGAAGGATCGAAAGGAAGCGTTTCATGGCACTCCATCCTTTGCGAAAACGAACGCGATTGCTTTTGATTGTATCAGGGAAACGACCCGGCAAAAGCGCGTTGGAAACCCGGAGGCACGAACGCGCGAAAACGCGCAACGAGCGCCAAGCCCCTTCGCGGGCGCGGCCGTCGAATGGAAATACGCTATGGTATTCTGACATTATTAATGCGAAACGTAGAAATCCCCATTGAAGAGAGGGAACTATGCAGCACAAGACCCGCGAGACGGCCCGCCGCGCAAAGCGCGCCCCGCTTCTCGCCTTCCTCATGCTGGCCCTCGCGCTGTGCCTCGCGCCCAGCGCGGCCTACGCCGGTCCGGCCTTGGAGATCGAGCAGGGCTACGTCCAGCCCGACGGCGCCACCTTCCAGGCCGGGCAGCGCGGCGACGAGTTCTTCCACTACGTTCGGACGGCCGAGGGGCGCCTCGTGCAGAAGAGCCCCGCCGACCAGACGTGGTACTACGTGACGAGCGAGGGCTTCGGCCTCGCGCTCGGGCCGCGCGCCGACGAGGCCGCACCGGCGAACGCTCTGACGCCCTCGGTGCTGGCAAACGATACCGGCAAGATGGCCTACTCCGCGCTGGGCGGAGGCGCCTACGTTCCCCGAGACCGGGGCGTCGGCGAGGCGGTGACGCTCTCCGACATCGAGGCCGCCCAGGCCGCGTCCGGTGCCAACGCCCTCGGCGCGCGGTCGGCGGCGCAGACCGAGACGTCGCTTCCGCTGATCACCATCGTCATCGGGTTCGAGAACCCGGAGGACCCCGGCGCCGAGGTCGTGCAGAAGGACGACGACGGCAACGTCGTCGCGAGCTGGAACGCCGCCGATCAGCGCTACCGCGACGGCTACGATTGGAACAAGCTGCTCTACAGCGGCGAGAACAGCATCACCAGCTACTACGCAACCATGTCGAACGGCAAGTTCTCCTGGACGCCGGCGACCGAGGAGACCAGCGCGTACGGCACGGGCGGCAACACCAACCTGCACGACAAGGCGGGCGACGGCGTGATCCACGTGACGCTCAAGCGCGACCACGGCAACTGGGAATCAGTCGAATACCTGAGCGACGCGGCCAAGGACCAGCGCGACGCGTACGTCGACGCGCTCAACGAAGCCTCCCAGTACATCGACTTCGCGACCTACGATACGAACCGCAACGGCGTGCTCGAACCGACCGAGGCGGGGCTGCTGTTCATCGTGGCGGGCTACGAAGCCTCAGGGGCCGGAGGCACACCGTCAACCTGGGCCTGCCGATGGGAGCTGTCCAGCATGGACAGAGACAACTTCGAACCCGAAGAAATCGTCAACCCCGAAACGGGCAGCAAAATCGAGGTCAACGACTACATCTCCATAGGGGAAACCCTTATGAACGACATGATCCCCGCCCAGCCCATGCCCACGAGCACCGTCGCGCACGAACTGGGACACTATCTGGGACTGCCCGACCTGTACGACATCAACTACACGGCAAACGACCCCGAAGCGACCGTCGATCAATTCCCCTGGTTGGCCTACGACGTGAGCGAACTCAGCTTGATGGCAGGCGGATCATGGGGCAGATACATCACCGATAGCGGCGATACCGTCTTCGTCCCCGTCAGCCTCGACCCCTACTGTTTGGAACGGCTCGGCTACATAGAGCCCGTCGAGGTAGCCGCCGACGGCACGCACGACGCGTCCACGTTCTGGAGCGGCAAGGGCTACCAATGCCTGCGCGTCCCCACCAGCACCGAGGGCGAATACTACCTGGTGGAGAACCGCCAGTACGAGAGCTTCGACCTAGGGCTGACATCCGGGTACCGGGTCGACCACAATAAAGAAAAGCCGCAATACTACAACGAAACGGGCGGCATCGTCATCTGGCATATCGACCGGGGAATCGCGGACGCGCGCAGCATGACCGACGATCCCCTTTTGAGCAACACCGTGAACACGGTCGACCACCGTCCGGGCGTCATGCCCGTCTATCCGGAGAATACGGAGTACCGGGACGGCCAGGCGCTTTACACTCGCCCGTTCTTCAACACCAGCGCCTGCGAGACGTTCGGCATGGAGGGCAACGTCGTCCCGCTGCTGCAGTACAACGGCTGCGACACACCCGACGAGCGCGTGGACTCCGGTATCGTCCTTTCGGTGGGCGACACCGTGGGCGACGTCATGAGCGTGACGGTGGACCTGCCCGAGCCGGACGAGCCGGGCGGCGGCTACGAGGAGAGCTCGCACGTCGGTGAGATCGCCGGATCGCGCGTGGAAGTGTCGGGATCGTTCCCCGCAGGCGCCGAGCTCTCCTTGGCGCTCTCGGCCCTGACCGATGAGCAGAAGGCCGAAATGGCAAAGGCGTCCGACCAGCTGGGCGCGCTCATCGTCAGCGCGGACGCGTCGGTGGTGGACGCGGCGACCAGCGAGAAGGCCGCGCACGAGGGCAAGCTCTCCGTGTCGTTCTCGGTCGACAAGCGCTACGAGGGGAAGAGCGTCTGGATGGTCCACCGGAAAGCCGACGGCTCGCTCGAAGCGACGAAGGCTGCGGTGGAAGGAGGTCTCGCGAGCATGACCGTCGATGAGCTGTCGCCGTTCGCCGTGTTCGAGCAAAAGGCAGCCATTCCCGGCGACGACGGGAACGTGCCCCCGTCCGGCAGCCCTGGCGGCGAAGAGCCCTCCGGCGACACGCAGGTCGAACCGCTGCCCGGCAAGGCGCTCGCCTCCACCGGCGACAGCGCGGCGGCACCCGCTGCCCTCGCGCTGGCGATAGCCGCCGCCGTTGCGGCGATGATCGCGCAGACAAAGCTTCGCCGCCGCCACGATTCGCTCAACCGGTAAGACTCGACGATATTTTTGCTCGAAGCTTTCGTGGACTTCCGGTATACTGTCATCCTGCGCCCGAGTGGCGGAATGGCAGACGCGGCGGTCTCAAAAACCGTTGTCCTAGACGTGCGGGTTCAAATCCCGCCTCGGGCACCACTTCGCAGATGAACGAGCTCCTGAAACCTTGCGTTTCAGGAGCTCGTTTTGCATCGCGGCTCAAGCACGAGCGGGGCAACGTCGTCCCGCAGCGGCAGTACGGCAGCTGCGACACGCCCGACGGCTGACGCAGACGAGACGCAACGGCATCGGCCCGGGTGCGCGAAAGCCGGGAGCGCCTTGCGGGCAACGGCGTTTTGTCTACAATAGCAGGCGAGCCGCAGGGAACTGCTTACTCCCCACGGCTCTCGAACCCGCTTTGGCGGTTCGGATTCTATTTTGGGCCCGGTTCGTCCCCTTGCTGGGACGATCGGGGTTCTTCTTTCGACCGCGCTTGAAGAATCAGCGAGGCCGTCTCCACCGACAGACTACCGAAAGCAGCTATCAAGCAAAGAACGCGCTTTCCCCCGCCGCTTCCGCAAGGGCGCTTAACGGGTCACTGCACACGAGCCGGCTCGCAAGAAGCGCCGCACGCAGTGCGCCGCTGAGGCGGCGTTGCGGGCAAAGCATGTTTCGAATAGTAAACCGAACGAGTGTTTCACGTGAAACATCGGCATCGAAGGATCCCACCGGGACGGGACGGGACGGGACGGGACGGGACGGGACGGGACGGGACGGGACGGGACGGGCGCTCTGCCAGGCGCCGTGCAGCCGATGGACGACTGCACGGCAACCTGTCAGGCTACGCAGCTGGGTTGCCGCATACGCCCATGAACAGCGGGATGCCCTGCGACGACGTGATCTGGAACAGGAACGGGCGGTCGAGGCGCAGCTCCACTTCCTCGCCTTCGGGGATCATCGCCGATGTGGCGCTGATTCCCATATCCGTGTACGCACTGGCTTCGGCGCCCTCCTCATCCCAGGAGATATGGCTTTCCTGCTTCACCATCGAGATGAAGGCCGGGGTGGCCGTAAGGTTCGAGAAATCCGCCTTGTCGCTAAACGGCGTCTTCATACCCAAGCGCTCGAGAGCCGGAATCAGATCAAGTTCGGTATCGAAGGCGACCTTGGGCACCACGTAGGTTATGAAGCCGTACTCGTCCTCGTTCGCGTCAACGGCAAAAGCCTGGGCCAAGCGCTGCTCATCGGCAAGCAGGTCGTCCACCGACACGCCTTCGGCCGGCAGCACGAACGTCATCATCGTGCCGCCCGTGAACGCCAGACGTGCGCGCAGGAAGTCGTCGGTCTGGCGAAAGCCTTGCAGCGAGTCGATACGCTGCGTCATGAACTGGGTTTCGACGTCGCCCGATGCGGCGTGAAACACGGCGGGCGCGGTGTTCGCCGCATCGAACGTATCCATCCAACCGCCTTTGAAGTACACCGCGTTGATGATGGACAGCAGAAGGTCGCTCTCGGTTTTCACCTGGGGGTCGATGGTGCCGCCCGTATTCTCGGAAATCCATGCGGCCATGGCCTGGTCGGCAGCGTCAGTGCCGAACTCCACCGAAAACGGCGTGGCGTAGAACTGGCCGATCGCCGTGTCGATGAACGATTGCTCGAAGGAGGCGTCCTTCGCCATCCATATGGAATTCGCCAGATCGACCGTGGAGAAAGGATCGGTTGCCAGCACGCGGAACAGGTTGCCGCACTGCTGGGGCACGTCGACGGTGCTGGGCGCACCCAACACCGAGGCGATCTCGTCGCGTGTCTGACCAGCAGCGCCTTCGTTCGCAAGCGCCAGGGCGTAGTACAAACTGAGCGGAGAATACATGCGGTTCGCCTTGGCACCGTCCGCGCCGTCGCCCAACACCGAAGCGGTGCTGCGGTAGGCGAACGCTGCAAGCGAGTCTACGAAGGATTGATCGATCGGGTTCTGCTCGAGCGCGTCCAGCCATGCTTCGGGATTGTTCTCAGACGCCTTCTGAGGAATAGCAGGCTGCGCCACGGCGAACTGGCTCGTCGCACGTTGTTGCGCGCATGCGCTCAACAATGTGCCGGCTGCCAGCAGCGTCACCAGCACTGCAGCCAACGCGATCGTCTTTCCTGCAAGGCTTTCGCCCCGCTTCGCCCGTCCATCCATGGCGTTCCCTCCGTTCGGCTATTTGATCCGTCAAAGGGTAACACGATCGAAGCGACCGAATTGTCGGGAACGCGTTAAAACAGCATGCCCAGAAACGCCGCGATGCCTCCCGTCACGACCATGACAACCCACACGATGAGCCAGAACAGGCAGCCGAACCAGGCAAACAGCTTGCCGCCCTCGCTCCAACCCCAACCATCCTTGCCCATGAACCATGCGGCCAACACGCCGAACAGGCCGCCGAAGAGGCCGACGCAGAAGTAGCCGAATTTTGCCAAACCGGATATCTCGCGCATGAGACGCTCCTTTCGCTTGAAAGGACGAGCGTATACCGAGTGCGTGGAGCGCAATGCAAGGAACGGCGTTTGTGACGCAGCTGATGCAGGATGGCTTCCATTCGTTTAGATTGCAGATTCTCGACGTTCCCCATCAGGGTCGGCAGGGTAATAGCGCGCTCCTCGCCCATGCCCCTCAAGTCGCAGCTTTCCCGACGCAGTCATTTCTTTGATGATCGATCCAGCTTTCGAGGGCGAGACGCGAAGTAACTCCGCCACATCGGAGCGCATCAGAGAGCCCTGAACGCGAGCCAACTCCATGACCAGTTCCGGATGGCGAACATCATCGATTCCTTTTTGCCTCACGTACCCGAGCGCATGACCCGTTTCTCTGTAAACGCGCGCCGAGAGAAGATAGGTGGTAGCTCGCCCTGTACCGTGCGACTCGATCAACCCTCGCTCCACAAGCTCTCCAAGCACTCGGTGCAATCGCCCCTGATCGATATGGGTCGCTTCTCGCAAAGCCCCGAAATTCACCTTGCGCTCATCGCGAATGACCGAGAGCACCATCAAGGCAAACACCGTGAACGGACGCCCCGATTGACGCTCCTCGTCAAATATCATCGTTGTGAACGCCGCATCGAAAGGAGCACGAGGCGTGAAGAGGACGACGTCATTCACGGTAGAAGCAGAATAATCGGGAAGCGGCCGGCCAAACCGCAGGGAACCTTCGTATATACGATCCACACCGCGGCCCGTTTTTTCCGCGAGCCCAACGCGCTTTAGCGCTTCGGCCAGCAGGGGATTTCGTCCATGAGGGGGCACCGTAAGAAGGTTCTCGTACGTGATGCCTTCGACAAAACCTCCAGGATTCGAAATGGTCATCCCCTCGGAGTCCATAAGCACGCGGGTCGGCCGCAGAATAGTATAATCGCGGTGGGCAAAGGCGTTCACCAGAGCCTCGCGAAATGCACGTGCATCGTAATCAGAGATAGACAAGCGGAAAAGACCTCGGTCGACCTCCCGTGAAGCATTCTGCGCAGAGAAGTACTGTTCGAATTTCTCGAAAACGGCGAGGAGAGGAAGCGCCGTCTCGACGTTCAACCTCACTTCGGTGTCCTCCAAAACTTGAAAGCTGCTTTTTGCCGTCGGCACATGACGAGAAAGGGCGTCCTCCTTGCCCACCATAAGAAGGCCTGCAACGGTGGGATACATGCGGTCTCCGAAGGATCGAACGAGGCCAAGAGCCTTGAACAGTTCTGCATCGTCCAAATCCAACAGCGTTCTGTCGGAATCGGGCAGGCTTCCGATGAGCCGGCGAAGACGGCTTACTTCTACAGGATCGAAATCCTCCACGCTTGCATCTGAAACTGCTTCGTTTGAAAAATCGAGCTTGCCAAGGTTGCCAAGTCGCGTTGCTATTTCAAAAGGGTACATTGGAATGTTCTCGGGAGAACCATCAACCCTCACGACCCTTTTCAAAATACGCCCATCCGAGGTAGCGCCCACGACAGTGCCCTTCGGAACGACGATCCTGAGGACTTCGACGCCAGACATCGTATTGAGCTCAGACTCGACCCTGATGGGAGGCATCGTTTTGTTGGCAAGCAAAGCCGCCAGACCGACTGGGTCGGCATGCTTTCGGTTCAGTCCGGTAGGAGTTCCGTCATCTTCGACTCCGAGATACAGGACCCCTCCTTCGGAATTGAACATCGCAACCACTGCTTCAACAAGCAAACTTTCATCAACCCCGTGTTTCGAGGCGTTTCCCGTTGTGTCGCTTTTGAATTCAACCGTGAGGCTTTCTTTTGAAGGGATATCCATTGGACGCCTCCGTTTTGATTCGCTTTGTTTTTCCTTGAAGAATAGCATATAAAAGCAATTAATAGCTTTTATCAAATCATTAATGTTTACTTAAAGCTATTTTTGAGCTTTTGCGCCTAATAACTTCTCCAATAAGCCGGAAAACAAAACGGGTCGCTTCTGCAAGAGGGAGGAGCAGAAGCGACCGTCAACGGAATAGCTTGGTTAGGTGGCGCCCGAAACATGGCGGGCGCCTTTCAGGCGCGTAGCGCTAGGCGCGCACCTCGCCGCCGATCTTGCGGGCGGGAACCTGCTGGCCGGTGGCGGCCATGCGCTCTTCGTGAGTCATCGCGGCCAGTTCGTGCACGCGCTCAACGTCCACGACCAGCGCTGCGGCCAAACGATCGCCGTACTCGGGATCGGCCTTGTAGCAGTGCGCCGCATGGCGCAGGCGGATGTTCTCGGTCACGCCGTCCATGTTGCGCGCCGTGTTGTCGATGAGGGCAGCGCGCTGATCCTCGCCCATCAGACGATACAGGTCGCCCGGCTGGTAGAACGTGTCGTCGGTGGGGTCGTCGGCGGGATCCCACGCGTCCATCGGTCCGAACAGGTCCAGCGGCGGCTCGGCCGCGTCGGCCTGTTGCTGCCACTGCCCGTAGCTGTTCGGCTCGTAGCCGATGGTACCGCCGAAGTTGCCGTCGGTGCGCATCATGCCGTCGCGATGGAACTCGGCGTAGGGGCAGCGCGGCCGGTTCACCGGGATGTGGTTGTGGTTCACGCCCAGGCGGTAGCGCTGCGCGTCGCCGTACGCGAACAGGCGGCCCTGCAGCAGCTTGTCGGGCGACAGCCCGATGCCCGGCACGAGGTGCGTCGGCGCGAACGCGGCCTGCTCCACCTCGGCGAAGTAGTTCTCGGGGTTGCGGTTCAGCTCCAGCGTGCCCACCTCGATCAGCGGGAACTCCTTCTGGCTCCACGTCTTCGTGATGTCGAACGGGTTCTCCTTGTAGTTCTTCGCCGTGGCCTCGTCCATGATCTGGACGCAGAAGCGCCAGCTGGGGAACTCGCCGCGCTCGATGGCGTTGAACAGGTCGCGCTGGTGGCTCTCGCGGTCGCCCGCGATGATCTGGCCGGCCTCGGCGTCGGTGAGGTTCTTGATGCCCTGGTTGGTCTTGAGGTGGAACTTCACCCACACGCGCTCGTTGTCCTCGTTGATCAGGCTGAACGTGTGGCTGCCGAAGCCGTGCATGTGCCGGTAGCTGGCCGGGATGCCGCGGTCGGACATGACGATGGTCACCTGGTGCAGCGCCTCGGGCAAGCTGGACCAGAAGTCCCAGTTGCTCTGCGCCGAGTGCATGTTGGTGTGCGGATCGCGCTTCACCACGTGGTTGAGGTCGATGAACTTCTTGGGATCGCGCAGGAAGAACACGGGCGTGTTGTTGCCCACGAGATCCCAGTTGCCGTCGGGCGTGTAGAACTTCATGGCGAAGCCGCGGATGTCTCGCTCGGCGTCGGCCGCGCCGCGCTCGCCCGCCACGGTGGAGAAGCGGACGAACACCTCGGTCTCGGCGCCCGGCTGTAACACCTTCGCCTTCGTGTACTTGCTGATATCGCCGGTCACCTTGAAGGTGCCGTACGCGCCCGAACCCTTCGCGTGCATGCGTCGCTCGGGGATGACCTCGCGGTCGAAGTGCGCCAGCTTCTCGATCATCCAGTTGTCCTGGAGCATCATGGGGCCGCGCTCGCCCGCGGTCAGCGTATGGTTGTTGTCGGCGACGGGGTTGCCCACCTCGTTCGTGAGCCTTGTGGTGTCGATTCGGTCGGCCATGGTATCGAGCCTTTCCCTTTAGCCGCATTGGCGGCGTTCTGTTTGATGGGGGCTACGATACGGCAATCCGTTTCGAAATGGAATACTAATTGATATTAATTCTCATTAAAGGCACAATTTGACAGTTCGGAGGAGCATCTTCGCTCGGAAAACACGCTCCCGGCGCTGAGGCGTGTTTTTGGAGCGAAGATGCGCCGGAAAGAGGCCATCGTACAAATGCTTCACGTGAAACGCCCCTCACGGCCCCGCCGACTACAGCATCCTTACAATGCGATCGATGCGTTTTTGGACGGCGCAGCAGATATAGTCCACGCGCTCGGCCAACGCGGGATTGTCCGAAAGGATGGCCGAAAGCTCGTCTGCAAACCCTTCGAGCGCAGCCGGATCGAACCACGAGTAGTCGTTCACCAACCGAAGCTGACGGTTGGCGTCTTCGTAGAACGGCTTGGTCGTGAACGAGAAATCGTGCGCTCGCAGGCTTTCGAGCGTCGACGAGCACCAGAGGCTGCCGCCCGTATCGAACAGCGGCGCGATACGGTAGCGCAGCGTTTCCACGTCTCGCACAAGCCCGAAGTTTCGCCAATGCCGATCGGAGTTTCCCAAGATGTCGTCGCACACGATCATCTTGGACAACGCGATCTCGACGTGCTCCGCATCAAGCGCCGAGCAGCATTCCAGGTAGTGTTGGTAATCGTTGCGATGGTTCGGCTGACGCATAGTCTGGCGAACATAGTAGGACGGGATGTACTCTTCGGTGGAGCCGACGAAATTTTCGCAGATGCAGACGGCACCGCCCGCCCGGCTCTCCAAGCGATATTTCACATACTCGTCCGGGGCAAGCAGCCGTGAGTATAGAGCGCTCGCTGCCGCCTCGTTGAACGGCTCCTGGTTGAGAACCGATCCGCCCTTCACCAGCAAGCGCTTCGCACCGTCGCATACCCATTTTTTCGGGAGTTCGCCTTCCGAGGTGTTGTCCGGGGAGTCGAGCCCCACCCCGTCGAGCCAGCCTCTGCCGCTTCGCATCTCGCAGAAATCGTTGTCGAAATAGTTCACGTCCTCCCAGGCGATTTCACAGTTTTCGGGACGAATCCAATACTGATCCGACAAAGACAGCCCAAGGCTCTTGAAGGGAATCCTCGCAGGTGAATCGACGCCCAGCTCGGCCAGCTTCGCGTCGATGCCTTCTCTAGTTCCGGGGATGCAGCGATGCTTCCACCAGAACGACAGCGCGTCTTTCGAGACTTTTCGACCTCGGGGGGAGATCATGCCCAGCGGGGCTCGCGCAGGATCGACGATGTCCCCTGCGTCGACGAACGCACCGGCCGCCTCATCGTAGCGAAACGAAAGCACCTCGTGCGTGCGATTCATCAGCACGTAGCGCCCCACATCCCCTTTGCTGGAACTTGCAGGAGGACGCCCCGCCTTCGGAGCGGCGTTGCGACGCGCTTCCACGCTCTGCTCGTCGATGAGCCATATCCCGCCCACTTTCTCGGCAGCCAGCATGCCGCTGCGGATGAGCTGGTTGACGCGTGCGCGCCCCACGCCAAGGCGCTTGGAAGCATCTTCGACCGTCAAGTTGAACATCGTCGCCTCCGTGCTATCGTTAATACTATATTCTTGTATAGTATTTTATACGATTTGCAATTTGCATAAAATACTATATTAAAAACTAGTATTTTCGACAGGGGAAATCCAATGCAAGAATGTTTCACGTGAAGCATTCCTCTGCACTGCAGGACATATGGCTAATGGGGCGCGCAGAACCTTTCGCGATGCAAAGTTCGCGTTCGGCAGGAACGTGCTCACGCTTCGATGGACTCCACCAGGTCGATAAGCTCCTGGCGCGAATGAACCCCCATTTTCGCGAAAATGCTCTTCGTGTGGGTCCGCACGGTGTTCTTCGATATGACCAGCTCTTCGGCCACATACGGCACATCGCGGCCACGGGCAAGGAGGTCGAGAACCTCGGCCTCGCGACGCGACAGACCGTAACGCTCGACAGCAACCGCGCAGCCTGCAGTCACGGAATCGCCTACAGCTCCGACTACAGGAGCCAGCTTCTCTCCCGAAGCGGCTTTCACGCTACCCGCCTTCCTCCCATGCGGCGCCACCATCGCTACCGACAGCGCGTACACCGCCACCAATGCCACCACGGACAGCTCCGCCAGCCCAACGCCTCGACCCGCGCCCACGAACAAGCCCACGACGGAACCCGCCAGCGAGCTTGCATACACGATGCTGGCGAAGGTGCCGTACACGAGCACGGGAGTGAGCGATTGGTTGCGCGCCGTCCGAGCGCACGACACTACCATGAGCGAAGACGTGACCGAAAACACCAGGAACACGAGGGAGTACACCACCTGGCGAAACGTTCCCTCAAGAAGCGGTAACAGCAGAAACGCCGTCGCCGTAAGCGGAAACAGAATCTGATACAAACGCATGAGCGTAACGCGCTCGTACAAGAACCTCCAAGTTGCCAGCAGCGCGACCGAAGCGGCAAGCAGCCCGATCATGTTGCTTTCATTCGTTTGCCCTATCGACCCGCCACCCGAAGCCGAACCGACGCGCACGATACCCACAATGAACGCGGAGAACGCGACGCAGAGCAAAGGGCGCCACAACTCGGAAACCGCTTCGCGGCACCGATCGCGTCGCTGATCGGGAACCGTGTCGAACATGGGATGCACCTTCGGAGCGCATTTCCATGCAGCACAGGTTAGCGCCACCGCCGCGCTGACGAACACGAACAGCGACATCCACGGTACTGCATCGGCGGGCAAAACCTCAACAGCGAAAAACAGCAACGCCGAAATCCCAGCGGCGGCAAACACGACGATACCGGCCGTGAACACCTTTTGCGCAGCCACGATTTCCTGCAAGGCGCCGAACATGATCCCGCTTCCCCATCCGAAGCACGCGCCCACCACGACAAGCGACCACTCGGACGAAACCACGCCGCCATGCTGCAAGGCAACCAGCAGCGAACCCGCAAGAAAAAGCCCCAGCGCCAGTATCGGAGAACGCCACAGCCGAGCCTTCGGCCAATAGAAGGCGGCCAAGCCGGAAACCGCAAGCGAGAGAGGCAGGGTCGCGCTTCGCACGAAATACTCGAGCATGAAAGAGCCCGGATCCACCTGCCCGGTCAGAAACCGCACATACCCTCCCCACAGCGTCACCGAGGTGCACGCCAGGAAGAACCCATAGGCGAGCGCGGCCAGCACCTGCTCTCGCTTCATGTTTTTCAGAATGAATCTCATGGATCCGCACCTCCCCTCCGCGCGCGAACAGCATGCGCTCGAACTTCCGCGCCAGCTGTCCGCGCGCCCATTGTACCGCACCCCTCGACCTCCTTAGCGGACGCTCGCGATGTCCGACCTTCTGGACGAAAAACCACCTAGGCTGGGTGAGGCCTTGTTTTCCCTGATCGATTAGGCTGCGATCAGTCCAAGGCGCAAACAGCGCCCGCAAGGCAAGCAGCGCCTTGGTGAGATAAGCTAGGAAAGGGAGTTCATCATGGAGGGAAATCTGAACCGTCGCAGCTTCGTCAAAGGGGCGGCATTGAGCGCTGCAGGCCTCATTGCGGGAGGCGCGCTGGCCGCATGCTCGCCCGCAGCAGGAACATCCGAAAGCAAGTCCGACTCCGCCCAAACGACGGGCGCGAACAACGCCGAACAGCGGTGGAGCTTCGAGATCGCGCCCGATCCTATCGGCGACGACCTCGTCACCGAAACGGTTGAAACCGATGTCGTGGTGGTGGGAGGCGGCATGAGCGGTCTGGTCGCAGCTGCATCATGCGCTGAAAACGGATTGAAGGTGACGCTCATCAGCGCGTCGAAGGCTCCTGTGAGCCGCGGCGGATCCAACAACGGCGTGTATTCGAAGGTCATGGAAGAGATGGGCATCCCCCGCATGGATCCCACGTGGTTCTACCGCAAGGAGTACCTCGCCAACGGCGGCAACTTCAAACCGGCTCTGTGGTACAAGTTCTACAACAACTCCGAGGAGGCCATCAACTGGATCATCGACATCGCGGCCAAGGCCGGCATCAAGACCACCATCGAGTCGGGTCCGGAATACAAAGAAGGCGACCCGATGTTCACCCCGCCCGCAGCTCACGCGTTCTACGTTGACGACAGCGAGCTGAAAGGATCCATCGGAAACGGCGAAGGGCATATCGCTGCGGAGATGGGGAGGTACGTGGCCGAAGACCTGGGAGTAGACGTGCGCTGGAACGTCAAAGGCGAGCAGCTGGTTCGCGGCGGCTTTGCCAACGGCACGGAAGGTCGCGTGGACGCGATCATCGCGTCCGATGCCGACGGCGCCTACACCAAATACGTCGGCACCAAAGCCGTCATCATGGCAACCGGCGACTTCTCCCATGACAAGGACATGATGGAGCGCTATTGCCCCCAGGCCGTCGAGCTGTGCGATTTCACAACCGATATCAACTACGATCAGGGCATTTGGATGGGCGGGCTCATGCCCGGAGACGGCCACAAAATGGAGCTTTGGGTGGGCGGCGCCTGGCAAAAGGAGCCCAACAACATCATGCTCGGCCGCCCCAACCTTCCCGGCGACCAACCTTACACGAGCCACACCGGCCTCATGGTGGACAACATGGGACAGCGCTTCATGAACGAGGACGCGTTGGGAGGCCTCGCCTGCGCGACCATCATGCATTTGCCCGAGAAGACCGCCTATTGCATCTGGGGCGCTAATCGCGCCGAAGCAGGTGGGCCCTGGGGCGCCATCAACTACCCTCACGGCGAATACTTCACGACGGAAGAGGTTATCGAACGTTGGGATACGGATGCCGACGGCTTCGGCATCGTCAAGGCAGACACGCGCGAAGAGGTCATCTCGAAGCTCGGCTTGCCGGCGGCGACTATCGACACCGTCGAGCGCTACAACAAGATGTGCGAAGCAGGCGTGGACACTGATTTCTACAAGACCGCCGACAAGCTCATCTCCATTGGAGCAGACGACGGTCCCTTCTACGGCGCATCCTTCTCTCCCGGCTTCCTGACTTCTTTGGGCGGCCTGCGCACCGACAGCGATCTTCGGGTGCTCGACGAGAACGACCAGCCGATCGAAGGCCTGTTCAACGCCGGATGCATGATCGGCAACTTCTACTCCGGCACCTACACGTTCGCGATGGAAGGCATGAACTACGGAGCCACCTGCATTACGCTGCCCTACGTTTTGGGCAAGGATCTAGGTTCTGGCAAGCTCAACTAACCTGTACGCACCCCTCCTCCCCAAGCGCGTCGTCCGGGTCCCGCTGGATCGGGTCGACGCGCTTTGCTGCGTGCGTTCGACGGCGCCCGTGCGAAAAGGCTTGCCGTTTCTGGCAGGTTTCGGCCGAAAGCGAGGCAACGCTGCGCACGCGAAAAAAATGCGGGTGCAACGCGCTTGCGCTGCACCCGCATCAGGGAGGGGATGAAGGAGGAAAGGGTCTAGGCTTTCAGGTACGCCGCCGCGCTCTGGGCGCCGATGCGACCCCACGTGAAGCAGTTGGAAAGCGTGAATCCCATGTAGGCGGAGTTGCAGCTAGCCTCGCCGCCCACGAACAGGCCCGGCATCACTTCGCCATCAGCACGGATGACCTCGCCCTGCTCGGTGCGAGCCACGCCGCCGTACGTGATGATCTCGCACGGCACGACGGGCACGGCCAGGAAAGGAGCCTCCAGCTTGGCCGTGGGGAAGCCGCCGATCTCGCGGTCCACGCCCGAGTCCACCGCAGCGTTGTAGGCCTCGATGGTCTCGGCAAGCGCTGCGGCATCCACGCCCATGTTGGCCGCGAGCTCAGTCGCATCGGCACCCTTGATGTATTCGAGTCCTTCGCCGCGCTTCACTTTGCCGCCGGCTGCCGCCACCGTGGCCTCGTCGGAGATCTCCCATACGTAGCCCATGCCGTCGCGATGGATCTTGTCGAAAATGGGGCCGTTCAGATCTTGGCTCATGAACCCCTTTTTACCCTCGTCGACGAAGCGCTTGCCGTCGGCGCCCACCAGTATCATGTTGGGAAGATTGGTAAAGCCGTTGAGGTTCGCGCTGGCCGAAGTGCCGTCATGCTCGCTCATGATGGTGTAGTCCTTCACCACGCACATCATGTCGTTGGTGTGCGACAGGAGCGCGCCTGCGTTCGAAGCGGCCACCAGGCCCTCGCCCTCGCAATTCGGGTGCCCGATGCCGAACGTACCCGCCTTCTCGGGATCGAAGCGCGCCGCCAGCTCGGCGTTGTGGGCGTAGCCGCCGGTGGCGATCATGACAGCGCGCGCCTTGATACGCTGCGTCTTTCCCTTCGCCTCGACCACCGCGCCTTCCGTCTTGCCCTCGGCGTCCAGCAGGACCTCCACCAGCTTCGTGCCCTTCTGGATCTCCACGCCCAGCTGGTCCAGGCAGGCGGTGAAAGCCGTGACGAAACCGCCGCCCGCGCCGTCGACGTTATGCATCATTTGCAGGGGGCCGTAGTAGATGTCGATCTGATCCGTGAACTTGACGCCCACGCGGTCGATCAGCCAGTCGATGGTCTTGCCGCTGTTCTCCACCGTGATCTTGGTGAGCGCCGGGTCAAGATGATACGACGCGTTGTTCATCAGGTTCGCATACATCGCGTCGTAGGTGAGCTCGACGCCCTGCGACTTCTGCAGCTGGGTATCCCAACCGGCAATCATGCCCTGGGACATAGCCGTAGTGCCGCCGATCTGGTCACCCTTTTCGATGATCAGCACGTTCTCCACGCCATTGTCCTTGGCTTCGACCGCGCACGCCATGCCGGCGCCGCCGCAGCCGCACACCAGCAGGTCGACCTCAGCATCCCAAGCACCCTCGGAACCTGTGGGCTTGTCGCCTTGCGGAGCGCAGCCCGCAAGCGCGCCCAATGCGAGCGCTGCGCCGCCCAGCGCCGCACCGCCGATGAAGTTGCGCCGTGAAATTCCTTCGTTCATGACATCCCTCCTGTTGCTCGGGCCGAACCGCCGCTCCTGCGGGCACAATGCCCTCCCCTGGCGACCGTTCAGTTTCGATTGCTATCCTTGTCGTCGGAACTCTTCCCGCCCTACTTGACGACCCGCTCAGCATAGGCCGGAGAACAGGCGCGACGCATCTCCCATTCTGGGTCGAATCGGCGACTCGACCCCTCCCTCATTTTGGGTTGAATTGCCTCCAGCAGGGCTTTTTTGCACGAACAGGGGTTGGCAGAGAGACGATACTATCGGACAATGAGCGCAGATTCGGCGACGTATCGAGGGGAGGGGTCGGCCGATGGATGTTTCGCGCTTCGACAAGCGCCGTCTGCTCGTCGCGCGCTGCGCGCTTGGATTCGCCTCGTTCAAAGTCGCCCAGTCGTCCCTATACTCCACGGCCATGCTGACGTCGGAAACGACCACCGTCCTCATAGCGGGATTGGACTTCAGCATCGCGTCGGCTGCTTTCGTCGTCCTCACGGAGGCGGTCATCGTCGCGCTGGCCCTGCTTGGTCGGCTGCCCAGGCTATCCATGCCAGTGGTCGCGCCCTCGTTGGTGCTGGCGGCCACCGCGGTGTTGTCGTACAGCGGCGCTCTCTCGTCCGTCGATCCAGCAGTCTCGCTGATGGCGCTTGCTTTCGCGCAGGGAACCGCCACGGTCATGCTCACGTTGGCTTGGGTAGAAATCATGACGCAAATGGAGCTCACCACCAGCATGAAGACGCTGGCCTCGTCGATGCTGCTGGCCGCCGCGGTCACCTTGGCCTTGCAGAACAGCCCTTCGCTGGTCATGCTTCCCTGCGTCGTGGCGACGCTTGTGGCGAGCGCACTGCTCTATCGACGCGCGAAAGGAATTGCAGGCAACGCGCTTGCCAGCGGCAAGACGAAGGGAGGCGACGAGGTGACGGCGGGCGCGGAGCAGAAGAGGGATCGAACCTCCCTGCGACCGTACCTTCGGGGATTCGTGTCCATCGGGGAAGGCCTGCTGTCGCTGCTGGTGCTCGGATGCGTCGTGGGCATCATCAACGGATTCATGGTGGTGCAGCACTACGACTTCGACGGCTCGTCTTTGGCATCGGCGATGGGCATCGCCGCAGCCTCGATGGCGTTCTTCGTCATGGCATACGGCTTTCCGAAGACGTTCAGCGCTTCCCGCGCTTATCGCGCGCTTTTCCCCCTGCTCACCGGCGTGCTGATCATTTGGCCGTTCGCGAACTTCCAGTACAGCTACTTCGTGGGCGCGGCGTTCGTCGCCGGTCACAGCCTGATCTCCACCAGCGTGATGTACCTCATCATTCGCGAAGCGCACGAAAGCGATTTGAACCCGTATGCGTTCATGGGTGCGTCGGTGCTGTTGATCAGGCTTGCATCGGTGTCGGGAATCGTAGGCGGCACGGTTATCGCGGGGCTCGATCTCAACCCGTCGTTCAAGACGATGCTGGTGTTCTGCATCGCGTTGTACCTGCTTTCCATCGTCCTGCTATTCATGCTGCGCATCAGGAAGCGCTCGGAACGCGAGCAACGGCCGGCCGCGTCCGGCGAGCCCGTCCGAGGCGAAGACGCATTCGACGCCAAAGGCACCGAAGTGACGGTTCGGCATGGCCTGACGGACCGCGAATCGGAAATCCTCCTGCTGCTGGCTCGCGGCAGGAGCTCCACCTATATCGGCGAGGCTCTGTACCTGTCTCCCAACACCGTGCGAGGACATATCAAGAACATCTACGCGAAGCTGGGCGTACACTCCAAGCAGGAGATAATCGACCTGTTCACCGCTTGACCTCCACGAAAATGTCCTAAAAGGGGCCTGTTCCCTTTTAGGACATCCGTAGCGTCGAACAGCCGGTAGAACCGCCTGCCTCGCTCCATCCCTAACATCCAAAGGCCGCCTTTCGCTATAGAGCCCTAGCCGATGCCCACGAAAACGCCCCGGATGGGAATTGCCCCTTTTAGGACGTTAGATCTTATACATCATCTGGAAGACGTCTTCGCGCTGGACGATGATTTGGACACCCAGGGATTCGCCCACAGCTTCCAGCTTCTCCTGCACCGTGTTGAAGTCGGCGACCTCGGGATTGAGCGTGGTCAGCATGGTCATCGAGAAGATGTCGTCCAGAATGGTCTGGCTGATGTCGTCGATGTTCGCGCCGCACGCGGCAAGCGCGGTGGCAACCTCCGCGACGATGCCGCTGCGGTCCTTGCCCAGAACGGAGACTACACACTTCATTGGCTGGTTCCTTTCCTTGCCTGCTGCGCTACCTGATTGCGAACGAATGTTTCATGTGAAACATTCGCGATGGCCCTTTCGGGGCGCGCCCTAGTTCCGTCGCGCGAAGATGAGCGACAGCGCCTCGGCGCGCGTCGCCTGGCTTTTCTCGAAGGCTCCGCGCACGGCGCTGGTGGTGGTGGTCGTGCCGGGCTTCTTCACACCGCGCATGCTCATGCACATGTGCTCGGCCTCCAAAACCACGATCACGCCCTGCGGGTGCAGCTGCTCGATCAGCGTGTCGGCGATTTGCGAGGTCAGACGTTCCTGCACTTGCGGGCGCTTCGCGAACGCATCCACCAGGCGCGCGAGCTTCGACAATCCGCAGATGCGTCCATCGGATGCCGGGATGTACGCCACGTGCGCCACGCCGAAAAACGGCGCGAGATGATGTTCGCACATGGAATAGAAGGGGATGTCGCGCACGAGAACCATTTCCTCGTGGTGCTCGTCGAACGTGGTTTCGAAATGCTGCGCCGGATCCTCGGTGAGGCCCGCGAACACCTCTTCGTACATCTTCGCCACGCGCTCGGGAGTTTTGACCAGGCCCTCGCGGCCGGGATCCTCGCCCACGCCTTCGAGGATCAGCCGCACGCCCTCTTCGATTTTCGCTCTATCCATAACCGTCTTTCTGCCGTCATACAACGAGAAGCATCATACCATGAGCGCTCTTTCCGCTGAGGCACACGCCACAGGGACTCTAGATGACGCGGTGTCCGCGAACGCCGTTGCAGAACCGCTTGCCGCGCGCCCCGTCATTCGCGACGTCAAGATCGGCAAGCTCCCCGCCGCCTCGAGAGACAAGGATCCTTCGGACAGTCAGCTTCTTGGAAAGTGGAAAACGGGGAGCGGGGGGCGGGGGGAGCGGGGGCGGGGCGGAGGATGACGGAGAAATCGAAGCTCGGCGGCAGAAACGGGGCGGTTTGGCAATCTCCCGCCTGCCTTCCGACCCGAATTTCCAAGGACCGAACGCAGCATCCTGCATATCCCCAGGTGAAGAAGAGCCGAGAGATATCCCACGGTTTTCATAGGATTACCAAACTCCCCCGCTTTTACCATACGGAAGCATTTTCGGCGTCACCGGCCGCAGCTCGAACGCCCCAGACGGAGCATTCGAGCTGCAAGCGATCCTACAGCTCCAGCTCTATCCCCACGGGGCAGTGGTCGCTGCCGTAGACTTCGTCGTAGATGCAGGCGCTTTGGATCTTCGGAGCCAACTCGTCGCTGACCAGGAAGTAGTCGATGCGCCACCCCGCGTTCGTCTGGCGCGCTTTGAAGCGGTAGCTCCACCACGAGTACGCGCCCGTCACGTCAGGATGCAGGTGGCGGAACGAGTCGACGAACCCGACCTCCAGCAAGTCGGTGAACTTGCCGCGCTCCTCGTCCGAGAAACCGGCCTTGCCGCGGTTCGGACCCGGGTTCTTGAGGTCGATCTCCTGGTGAGCCACGTTGAAGTCGCCGCACATGACGACGGGCTTCGGGTCGGCCGTCTCGCCCGGCTGCGTCAGCGGCAGCTCGGAAATGGCCACGTGCCCCTCGCCCAACGCCGGCCGCTCCACCGGCACGCCGGCGGGCAGCACGCCTTCTTCGAGCCCCTTGCAGAAGTCGCGGAACGCGTCGTCCCACTCCATGCGATGGTCGATGCGCGCCAGCTCGTTCTGCGCGTTCGGCGTGTACACGTCCACGAACCAGAATTTCGGGAACTCCAGCGCCACGATGCGCCCCTCGGTATCCAGGTGCGGGAAGCCCAGGCCGTGCAGCGCCTGCAGCGGCTGCTCTTTGCAGAATATGGCCGTGCCGGAGTAACCCTTCTTCTCGGCATAGCTCCAGTACTCGCGGTACTGCGGCAGGTCGAGCGTGGCCTGGCCCTCTTGCAGCTTCGTTTCCTGCAAGGCAACGATGTCGGCGTCCAGCTCGCACACGATGTCTTCGAAGCCTTTTTTCAGCACGGCGCGCAAGCCGTTCACGTTCCACGAGACGAAGCGCATATAGTTCCTTTCCCGATTCGCCAACGACTCGGTCATTATACCGCGCAGATCACCAACACGGATGACGGGCGGAATGAGGCAAAGGGGAGAGGTTGACGTCTCGTCGTCGCGAGAGCGCCCGTCCCCCTTATCCCCAAACGAGACATTAACCCCGCCCCTTTGCCTCATTCTCAAAAAGCACGTGTCGAGCGGGGCGGCAGCGGGTAGTATGGTTCCATCACACCGGAAGACGAAGGGAACCGCATGCAATGCTTCGCTCGCTCAAAGGCCGCGCGCTGGGCCGCGTTTTGGCTGACCGCGCTTCTAGCAGCGGCCTTCGCAGGTGCGCTCGCGCCCGCGTCGGCTCATGCGCAGGACGCGGCGCACTCGCCCTGCATCGCCACCGTCGAGCAACGCGCCGCCTATGCCGCAGACGGCACGCTGGACGAACGAGAAGCCTTCCAGGAAAGCCTCGGCAACGACGAGCCCTCCCCCGGCCTCGTCCAACAGGCCCTCGCGCGCGAGCAGGCGCAAAACGGCATCGCCCCGAACGCGGTTCCCGGCGACGACGGCGGCATGGCCGTTATCGGCAACGCACACGTGGTGGCGCTGCGCGTGTCGTTCCCCGACCGCCCCTTCGCGGAAGGAGATACGCTGGAAGCGCTTCAGGCGCTCATAGGCCCGCGCGCCGTCGGCGAGGCCGCGCTGCCGAGCGCCGGCGGCTTTCCCTACGAGAACCTGCACGACTACTACCTCCGCGCGTCGTACGGCGCGCTTACCGTCACCGGCGAAGCGTTCGACTACGCGGCCCAGCACGAGCGCGATTTCTACACGGCGAACATCGGGCAACTGTACAAGGAGGCGCTCGACCACCTCGAGGCATCCGGCATCGATCTCGCGCGATTCGACGCGAACGGCGACGGGCGCATCGATGCCGTCTACCTGCACTTCGCCGGCGGCGACACCGGCTGGGGCAGCGTCTGGTGGAGCAACGAGCAGGTGTTCGACGTCCCCGACGCCGTGTACGCTGACGGCACAGTGCGCCTATGGAACGCCGTGGCGTTGTCGAATCCGTGCGACCAGCCGTGGGCCGCGCAGACCATCATCCACGAAACGGGTCACGTGCTGGGCCTGCCCGACTACTACCAGTACGCCAGCCAGCAAGGAGGCTCCGCCGACCGCACGGGAATCCTCACCTTCGACATCATGATGCAGAACCAGGGCGATCACAATGGATTCTCGAAATGGATGCTGGGCTGGCTGCCCGATAGCAAGATCACCCGCATCTTCGCGAACGAGACGGGCATCGACGTCAAACGCGACGGCAAGGTGGTGCAACACGTGGACGCAACCGCCGACGGCAGCTCGTCCGTAGAAGCGGCTTTAGAAGCGTTCGCTTCGAACGACATCGATGAAACCGGCGGCATCGTCGTGGTGGCGAACCAAGACGCAAGCATGTTCTCGTCCTACTACCTGCTGCAGTACGACCGCTTCGCCGGCAACCAAAGCGTTCGCTACGAGCAAGATGGCCAACCCGCCGAGCTTCCGTCGGGATTTCGCCTCTTCAGAGTTCAGGCCGACCTAGGATCGGGCGGACCGTATTTCGTTCATTCGAACACGTACGGAACCGTGCACAACCAGCTGATCGAGCTGGTCGACCCTGATATGAACGAACCGCACGCGGAAAGCACCGACCTCGTCCCAGCCGCAATCGGCTCGAGCGAATACGGCTGCATGCTGTACGCAGGCGACGAGGTGTCTCCCCGAGGTTACCCTTCAACCAACTTTTTCGAAAACGCCAACGTCGGATTCACCGGCCTGACCATCGCCGTCACCGAAAGCCGTGCGGATGGCGGCACGCTGAACATCTCGTACTCGAACGCCGGCAAGCCGGAACCGCCCGACGATTTCACGCTTACGCCCCTGTTCGACAGCGTCTCGAACACGGGGACGCTGTCGTTCGAAGCGTCCACGAAGCCCGCCCTCGCCACGCCGCTGCCCGCGGCAACGCAGCTCATCGTGGACGGCCAGCCCCACGCCCTGCTGAACATCGAGACGGACGGCACCACGGTCAGCCTTCCGTACTTTCTCGATGCCGGCGATATCGGGCCCTCGTCAACGTGCGAGATCGTGTTCCCTGCCGGCATGTTCGTCTTGGCTCAAACAGGCGGCACGACTGCATATTCTCCCGAAGTGCGCCTCGAGCTGAAAGCAAGCCCGCTGCTCACCCCCGTCGACTGCGCGGGCGGCTACCTGGGCACCGAGTACACCGAAGATTCCACGGTGCTCAGCAACGTGTTCGCCTGCCCCGACGGAAGCAAACGGTTCTTCCAGATAGCCGACGGCCAGCTCAAGCTGCACGCCATCGACCCCGCCGATGTCGCACGCGTATCCTCGCGCACGGTCGAGGGCGTTCCCGTTCCTGCCGTCTTGGACTACCGCCCTTCGTTTCGCGTCGTGCCGCTATCGAACGAGACCGCGTTCGTGCTCATGCCTGCAGCGGGAGGCGAAAGCGCGGGATACTGGATCGATCTCCAGCGCGGAACCGTTATCGCGTCCTATCCCTTCGACCAAGCCGCTTCCCTCTCGCTTGCAGGCAGCGGGTCCACCGTATTAGCGGCGTCTTTCTATCCAGGCGGCGGCCGAACGATCGCCGCGCTCACCCCGCTTGAAGACGGAACCGTGGAAGCGCGCTACGGATGGACCCAGGCCGAAACCGTGGTTCCCGTCGACGCCGACGCGTTCGCCTTCGGGTTCATGGACGACGCAGGCGCTTTGACGGAGGAAGCGCGCATCCTGCCCGCCGACGCCATCGTCGCGGCGCTGCGCGATGGCGCAACCCTTCTCGAGCATGCCGCCGACAATGGCGAGCTGTGCACGCCCGAGCGCGCCGCGGCCACGCTGCCTCTGCGCGCCAGCCGCATGCTGCTGGCCGTCGAGCGCGCGAAGGAAGGCTTCTACGCGCTGCTTTCTTCGGACTACTTGGATCCCGCGAAGCTGACGAACCTGCTGATCGAGTTCGACAGCACGGGAGCGGAACGGGCGCGATCTCCTATCGAGGTGGACGGATCCGACGTATACATGCAACTTCGGGTCGCTCGCCACGGCACCGTGGCGCTGTCGCGGCGCATCGACATGACGAAACCACCCATCTCCCGCAGCGACGTTTTGTTCTGCGATGCGAACCTGCAACCGCTCTCCGTGCTTACAACAGCATCCACCGGCTTGGGCACATGGCTCGACGACGGACGCTGGCTCGACGTGGGAATGAGCGTTGCAGCGGCAAACGGGCCGAAGGGGTCGCCCGTCGCAACGGAATCCGACGGCGCAACCGAAGGCGGCGAGGTCGACGAATCCAAGCGCGCCCGATACGTGGTAACGACGCAACTTGACAAAGCGCCTGCAAACCCAGGCGATGACCCCGCTGATCCCGGCATTCAACCGCAACCGCTCCCGCAACCAGCCGACGACCAGCCCGACAGCCCAAGCAAGCTCGCGCCTACCGGCGACCACGCGAATGCGCTCGAGCTTGCCGCCCTGGCAACGGCAGCGCTGGCCACCGCGCTCTTCGCGCTCATGAGGCAAAATGAGACAAAGGGACGAGGTTGATGTCTCATTCGGGGGACAAGAGGGACGGGCGCTCTCGCGACGACGAGACATTAACCCGTCCCTTTGTCTCATTTATGGTATGGCTCGCCGCGTGAGATTTTCTGGGCGCGGTAGAGCTGTTCCAGCAGCACCACACGAGCCAGGTTGTGCGGCAGCGTGATAGGGCCGAACGACAGCGTCTCGTCGGCACGCTGACGCACCGCGGCGCTCACGCCGTCGGAGCCGCCGATGACGAACGCGATATCGCTCGCGCCGTTCAGCTTGAGCGTGTCGATGCGCTGCGAGAAGCTCTCGCTCGAACGCTGCTTGCCGTCGATGGCCAGCAGCACCACATGCGTCGAGGGCCCGAGCACGGCCAAGATGGCGGCGCCCTCGCGGTCGCGCGCTGCATCCACGCCGCCCGCGCGCGCAGGATCGAAGTCGGCGATCTCGCGCACCTCGGTCTTACCGTACGGCTGCATGCGCTTCAGGTACTCGGCGCACGCAGCCGTCCAGAACTTTTCCTTCAGCTTTCCCACCGCCACTATGGTGAACTTCATACGCCGTCCCTTCGACCCCGCTATCATGGCTCGCACTCATGATAGCGGAAGCCCGACTTGCCAAGACGGAAACGAGATCGGACTCGTGCGCTATCTGACGGACGGTTCGACCTCCTCAACGTCGGAAAGCTCGTCGAAAGAGCCGGGTATCGGCTTCCCGGCCCCCGCCTTGACCTTGATGGACTTCGTGGGGCAGTTCTCCACGCAGTCGAGGCAGAAGGTGCAGGCCTCCAGCGTCGCCTTGCCGGGATCCGCCACGTCGATGCCCTCGGGGCACACGGTGGAACAGGTTCGGCAGCCCTCCTTCGAGATGCAGGTGGCGCAGTCGGCCTGAGGGCGGGCGCCGAAGCCGAGCTTCGCGCGCAGCTTGCCCATGAGCCCGAAGAAGAAGCCGAGCGGGCAGATGGACGAGCACCAACGCTTGAACAGGAACAGCTCCGCCAGCAGCATGAGCGGGAAGACGATCAGCTCCCAGCCCGGCTGCAGCAGAACGAACACGCGGTTGAGGGCCCACAGCGTGCCGAACACGAGACCGATGGGGCACAGCAGGCAGAACACCGGGAACCCCACAGCGAAAGACACAACCAGCAGCACGACCAGGACGAGGCCCTGGGTTTTGAGACTGGAGGTCCCACAGGACGAGCAGGTGGAGCAGCCGGAGCCGGAGGATTTTCCAACCGATGCAGGAGGCTCGGACGGATCGCTCGCCGCCGAACCGCCGCGGGAGACGGGTACCGCCTCGCCGCTGCGGCCGAGAATGCCGCGCGGGGTGTGGCCGCCGAACACGTTCTTCAGAAGCTGCGAAGGGCAGAGCCACGAGCAGAACGCCCGACCCAGCAAGAACACGATGACCAGCACGGCCAGCACGCCGGGCACGAGGCCCCACGGCACGCTGCCCGAGGCGACGGCGATCTGCGCGAAGCCCGCGGGGCACAGCGCGCACAGGGTGCCGATGGCGGCATTGCCGCCGAGATGCGCCGCGACGACGGCCAGCGCCAGCACGGCGGTCGCCACGAGGATGCGGATGGTTTTGATGCGCGTCTTCATGTCAGGCTCCCGCCTCTCGCGTCGCGTCGGGGCCGTCGGGGTGGACGCCCTTGGTGTGGGGGCTCGCCGCGTTCGCCTGCGCCACGGCCACCGTGCGCTTGGACGCCAGCTCCTCGCTGGACACGGCGCCCGTCGCCTGCGCCGCCTCGCTCGAGCGCGACACCACCACGATGCCCTTGTCCTCGACGCTCGCATCGTAGGCGCGCAGCGAGGCCGAGGGGCACACCTGCTCGCACTTGCCGCAGCCGTCGCAGTACTCGGGATGCACCACCGGCCGGTCGTGGTCGTCCAGCGTGATGGCGCCCTCCACCGGGCACTCGTCCTTGCACACGGTGCAGCCGGCCCAGTCCCAGGCCACGCACGCGTCCTTCACCACCACGGCAACGCCCAGGTCGCGCTCGCGCGGGCCGCCGTAGGCGAGCGCGCCGGTGGGGCACGCGTCAACGCACTGCATGCAGAAGTCGCAGCACCCGTGATCGAAGGCGAGCGTCGGCGTGCCGTAGGCCACCAGGTTCTCGGCCAGCGGAACCGGCGTCACGATGCCGTAGGGGCACGCCTGCAGGCAGCGCCCGCAGCGGTCGCACGCCGCCACCAGCTGCGCGTTCGACTCCGCGCCGGGCGGGCGCACGAACGCGGCGTCGGCCTGGCGCGACACCGCGCCGAACCCGCCGACGCCCACCATCGCCGCGCCCACGGCCCCCGCGGCGAGGAACCCGCGTCGGGAAATCGTCTCCACACTCATCATCCCCTCAACAACAAACTCGATGTTTCACGTGAAACGCTTCAGCCGTCGGTCAGGTCGGCCGAATCTGGCACAAATACACGGTTTGGGCGCAAATTCCTTCTACTTTTTGGCGAATAGCAAACCATGCATTTACGTAATGCCTGGTCGCTGTTTCCCGCCCGCCTTCCACCATGCCCAAACCGAAAATTTGTGCCACGATCGCATGCTGCTACCCCAGCACTTCGGCAAGCTCGGCCGCGTCGGCGGTCAGGAAGTCTTCGGTGAACGTCGCCAAGTCGAAATAGAAACCGTCTTCGGCAGCCTTGCGCACATCGGACGTGAAGCGGTCGATCCAGTTCAGCAGATGGTCGCTCAGGAACTCCCGCTGGGCGCGCAGCTGGCGCTCGGCCCCCGCCTCGTCGCCTGCGCGCAGCGCCTCCACGGCGCGCCCGCACAGCAGCGCCATGAAGGCCAGCTCGACGGCCAGGTGGTCCTCCGGCTCCTTGAAACCGGGGTTCTTCGCGAAGCCCGCGCCGCGGTACACATGCAGCACTTCCGCGTAGGCGTCCTGCATCATGAGGCCGCCCTCGCTCGTGTACACCGACTCGTACGGGAAGGCCTTCTGCGCAGTGCGCGGGCCCATGCCGAAGAACGCGCGGTCGAACACGACCGCCAGCTGCTCCAGCGCGTCCTCGTCGCAGCCGGCAAGGTCGGCCTGCAGCGCGGCGAACCCGGCGGCCAGGCCGGCGTCGTCGGAGGCCAGCGCGGCCTCCCCTGCCAGCGCCTCGGCGAACGCGGCGTCGATCTCGGTCTCGTAGCAGCGAGACAGCAGTGCGTACACGCGGCTGCGGTTCTCGCAGAAGTCTATAAGGTTCTCAGCGAGCTCAGCAGGCATGGTTTCGATCATGATTGCCCTCCTTGGGTTTTGATGTCTGATCTCGTCGGCCGTCCTTCGTACCTGAACGCTGCGGAGGGGGTTGCAGCGTTCAGGCACGGGGGAAGGCGGATGAGGGGGGCGCGCCGCGCCAGGCGGCGCGCCCCTAACTGTATCAGTGGTAGATGAACTGCTCCACACTGGTGCCCACGGCGTACATGATGATGCGGATCACGATGGCGCCGATGGCGGTGCAGGCGCACGCTCCGAGCAGGTACATGGCCAGCTGCTTCGGCGCGACCGAACCGGTGTCGCCCGCTCCCTTCGTCGCCTGCACGCAGGCCAGCACGGTCAGCGCAACCGGGACCACGATGCCGATCACCACGACGCCCGCCCAGAACATCACGGCCAAATCGCCCGAGATCAGACGATCGATGGAACGCGTCGGCGCCTGGTACGGAGCGATGGCGATCCACACCACGTACGCCACCGTGGTCACCGCCATGATGACGACGCCCGCCAGCGCCAGCTTCAGCGCGAAGCCGCCCTCTTCGGCGGCCTTGCCGCGCAGCAGCACGAGGCCGGCCATCAGCGTCATGCCCAAAGCCAGGCCGGCGCCCAAGAACATCAGGGGAAGCGCGATGCTATCCCACGCAGGACGGGCCGCGATCAGGTACGACGACCCTGCCACGAACGGCAGCACCAGGCCCACGATGCCTCCCAGCACGCCGAACACCTTCGACACGCCAGGGTAGTCCTTCTTCGCCAGCACCAGGTACACCAACGCGATGATGCCCATGATGGCGACGACGAACAGCTCCTTCGACAGCCCGGATCCCAGGTTGCCCAGCAGATGCGTCGCGCGCTCCGGGTGCCCCATGTGCAGCACCGACACGCAGCCGCCCACGGCCAGGCAGACGAGCGCGATCAGCGCGCCCGAGAACCGCACTTCGCGGAACTTGCCGCGCAGCTCGCCCACGGCCAGGAACACGAACGAACCCGAGGTGACGCCCAACAGCACGCTGAAAATCAGAAGTGGCCACTGGATTTCCATGGTTACTCATCTCCCTTCCAGGCGCACTTGTCCATGGCGTAGTCCACGCCCGGATGGTTCCCCACGTCCTTCAGCTTGTACGTCTTCTTTGCGGCGCGCAGCTTCGACACATCGGACTCGGGATCGTCCAGGTCGCCGAACTTGCGAGCCTGGCCCGGGCAGTGCTTCACGCACGCCGGCTTCTCGCCCTTATCGATGAGATGCGCGCACATCGTGCACTTTTCGATAACGCCCTTGTCCTTGCTGGTGTCGTACGCGCGCACGCCGTAGGGGCAGGCCATGACGCAGTACTGGCAGCCGATGCACTTGCTGTGATCCACCAGCACCACGCCGTCGTCGCGCTTGTAGCTGGCGCCGGTGGGGCACACGCTGACGCATTCCGGGTTGTCGCAATGCTGGCACGACACGGGCAGGTAGTACATCTCCAGGTCGGGATAGGTTCCCGAAGGGCCCACCGTCAGCACCTTGTTGTAGAACGTGCCCAGCCCCACGTTGTTCTCCTGCTTGCACACGACGGCGCAGGAGTGGCAGCCGATGCAGCTGTCCAGATCGATGTCGATAATGTTGCGGGTCATGTTACTTCGCACCCCCCTTCGTCACCTGCGCGACGCCGTTCTGCTGGTCGTCGGCGGCCAGCTGGTCGGCGGTCAGCGGCAGGAATATCTTGAGGTCTTCCGAGTTCATGCAGATGTTCTTCGGCGCGCCGTCGTCGGCCTTGTACACCTTGCACAGGCCGCCGTAGTTGTCGGTGCCCACGGCGGGATCGTACGGGCCGTTGTTCTCGAACAGCACGTTGCAGTTGCTGTCGAACGCGCCGTGCAGGTCGTCGGTGGCCTCGCGCTCGGGGAACCACCAGTCGTGCTCGACGTGGATCATGCCCGGCTTGATGGCCTCGGTGAGGTTCGCGCGCTGCTTGATGCGGTCGACGTACGTCTCGATGTACACCCAGTCGTCCTGCTCGATGCCGTGCTCGGCGGCGGTGGCGGGGTTGATGTCCATCGTCGGGAACATGTGCACCTCGCGCATCCACGGACTGTTGCGGTACTCGGTGTGGAAGAACGCGTGGCTGCGGCCGCCCGTGATCAGCGTGTACGGGTACTCGTCCAGCAGATCGGGGCGCGAGATCTTCGTGATCGGCGGCTCGATGTACATGGGCAGGGCGCCGTTTCCGTACAGCAGCAGGTCTTCGCTCCACAGCTCCATCTTGCCGTTGTCGGACTGCGGATGCGGCGGAATCACCGTGCCGTCCGGCTTCTTCGCGCCGGGGAAGCGGTAGACCGAGCCCATTTTGTTGCCGCGGTACATGGTGTTGAAGCCGGGGCGGAAGTCGCTCGTCTTGCGCATGAAGCCCGTCTCGTATTTCGGCGCGTTCTTCACGGTGGCCATCTCCACGCCGGTCACGCTGATGCGCTCGCGGAACTCTTCGAAGTTCGCGCAGCTCAGCTGCGGCGGAAGCGTCTCGGGACCCTTCACCATGTAGTCGAAGAACTCGTACTTGTCCTTCCAGTACATGTCCACGCCCATGTATTCGGCGAACTCGAAGCAGATGTCCATGTCGTCGCGGCACTCGCCCAGCGGCTCGTGGAACGGCTGGCGGATAAGGTACGTGTGGCTGGTCGGATAGCCGTGGCCGGAGTGCGCCCACTCGACGCGGTCCACTTCGTTGGGATGCGCGGCCGGCAGGATGATGTCGGCCAGCTCGCCCGACGGCGTCATGTACAGGTCCACGTTCACGAAGAAGTCCAGGTTCTTGAAGCCTTCGACGATCTCATGGCCGCCCTCGATGGAGAGGATGGGCTCGGACGTCTGCTGCCAGTAACCGTAGATCTGGAACGGATCGCCCTTCGCCATGGCCTTCGTCGTGGCCGCGCCGAAGCCGCCCTGCTGGCCGTAGATGACCTGGCCGCCGGAGTTCTGCTTCGTGGTCTTCAACTCGCCGGTGGCGTCGTCGGCCACGAGGATGTCCTGGTAGCCGGTGTTCTGGCACACGGAAAGCTTCTTGATGTTCATGGCCGTTTCCTTGCGGCGCTGCCCCATGCGGCCTTCCTTGTTCGGCACGACGTCGAACATGAAGGAGTCGTAGCCGGTGGCGGGCTCGCGGCCGATGTTCTGGCCGCCCTTCGAGTCGAAGTTGCCGGCCAGCGCCATCATGATGGTGAACGCCTGCGAGATGCCGGACGTGTTGATGGAGAACTCCACCTTCTGGCCGCGCGTGAAGCACGCGTGCGGGCTGGCGTCGATGTAGGCGTCGATGGCTTCCTTGATCTTGCCCTCGGGAAGCTCGCAGAACTCGGCGGCGCGCTGGATGGTCCACGGGGTGACGTGCTCCACCAGGATGTCCCAGCTGGTACGGTACGTCTTGCCGTTGATCTCATGGCTGCCGGACAGCGCGGGCTTCGCGTCGGCCACGATGTTGCCCTCGGCGTCGAGCCACTGGAAGGCCTTCGGGCCGCCCACGCCCTTCGCGTTCTGCCAGTCGCCGGACCAGAAGATCAGCTGGTCGCTGTTCTCGTCCCACGCGGCGTACAGCTCTTCGTTGCCGTCCTCCTTGAGGTACGACTCGCGCAGCTGGTAGCCCGTGCCGTTGCCGTCGGCGTCCTTCTCGTCGATGAAGAACGGGGCGTTCGTGTACATGCGCGCGAATTCGGTTGCGCACTTGTCAGAGTGGACGATCTCGTTGATGAAAGCCAGCACCAGCGCCATGTCGGAGCCGGGGCGAATGGGCAGCCAGATGTCGGCCTTGGAAGCCGTGCAGGTGAAGCGGGGGTCGACGCAGATGACCTTCGCGCCGCGCTCCTGCGCGCGCTTGACGGTGAGCCAGTCGTAGTAGCCGCGGCTGCGCTCCTGGCGGCACCAGATGAGGATGCAGTCGGTGTTGTTGCCGTCCCAGCCGGTGTACTGCGTCTCGTCGCCGTACAAACGCTGGCTGGAGAAGTACGAACCCACCCAGCACAGGTTGCCCACGCCGAACGTGGCCGTGGAGCCCAGCTCAAGCCACAGCTTGTTGATGGCCTGGAACTGCAGCATGTCGCGGCCCGTGCCGTACTGGTGCGCGATGGTGTGCCAGCCGTGTTCCTCGCCGATCTTGGTGAAGCGGTCGCGCGCTTCCTCGTAGGCCTCTTCCCACGTGATGCGCTTCCACTGGCCGGAGCCCTTCTCGCCCACGCGCTTCTGCGGGTAGCGCACGCGCAGCGGGTTGTACAGCTCCTGCGGGATGGCGAAGCAGCGCCCGCACAGCGTGCCCTCGCTGAACAGGTCGGGGTTGCCCTCGATCTTCACGAGGCGCCCGTCCTTGACGTGCCCGAACAACGCGCAGCGGCCGTAGCACTGGCGGCACGCGCTGGGGATGATCTTCACGTCGTCGGACGAGGTGCTGGTGGCCGCTGCCTCGTCGGCCGCGGCGGCGGTGGCCGACGCGCCGAGCAGCAGCGTCGAAGCGGTCGCGACGGCCGAAGCCTTCACGAAGCCTCGGCGGCTCATCTTTAGTGACATCTCTCCTCCTTTTGCCTCACTCTGCATGGAGGGGTCGGAGATGCGGAGGGGTGCGCGCGTCGAAGAATCCCCCTTCAAAGCGCCCCGGACTGCAAGTTCCCCGTTCTCGTTCCCCTTTTACTTGCAGTGCTAATTATATTACCTGATATTATTAGTGCAACGACTTTAAGCTATCTTTATAAAGAATAGTCGCGACCACGAGAGTTATACGTGGCGAACAGGTAAAAACGTACGCATGTTTCACGTGAAACATTGAATATGATCCTCAGTTCAGAGCTGCTCTACGTGACGGCAAGCACAGCGGCCCTCTCACCTGGGAAGGTGCCTAAGCTCCGAAAACGGCGGCACCGCGAGGGCTCGTTTCGCGGCTCCAGATGATCATTTTCGGCTGTTTCCTGCCACGCTCGAAGGCATTCGCTGCGCCGAACCGGCATCAGCGGATCCTGCTCGACGCCTCCGAACATCGAACGTCAAAGTTCTTGTGCGCTAAAGGGGCAACTGCACGCAAGGAAGCAAAAGGAAGCTGCGCCGGACAAATGTTTCACGTGAAACATTCGGACTCCCGGGCCTAGATACAAACGCAAGGAGAAACCGATCCGAACGTTGGTCCACCCGCAAAGAAGAAAGCCGGGACGCGTTAAACAAACGTCGCCCAAGGAAAGACGGATGCGAAACGGAGCCGCCTCGGCAGAGGCCCCGCGCGTCCCGCCGCACGCGCCGCGCAAGTCGGCGGCGATTATGCCCGCACGCGACGCCTAGGGAGGGAGAGGTCGTCGCGCACGGGCTCCAGCACAGTTTGCTGCGCGAGTTTTACAGCTTGGCCAAATCGCGGCCAAGCACGTACGGGAGCGTACAGCAGCAGGCGCCCAGGTTCTGGCCGGGCAATCCAAAGTTGTACGTGCCAGCGAAGAAATCACCGATCATGGTGCCTACGCAGTACAGGCCTTCGATGGGAGTATCGTCATCCTCGCAAATCTGCAAGTTCGCATCCGTTCGCAAACCGCCCATGACCGTGAGGAAGGTAACGCCCGTGGTTTTCGCACCGTAGAACGGAGGCGTGCTGATAGGGAACAGGATACTGGGATTCACCTGGTACTCTTCGTCGTAACCCTGTTCCGCATAGGTATTGTAGCGCTCGATGGAAGCAAGGGCCTCTTTTTTGTCGATGCCCTCAAGCTGGTCGAGAAGCTCCTCTAGCGTGTCCGCTTTGAAGTAGGTGCCCTTCTCCACGTTTGCATCCCACATGGCCACCATTTGCTCGGGAGTAAGCGGCTTCTGCGGCGTGACGTTGTTCACCGAGCAACCAAGCGTCTCCCATTCTTCCTGCGTCTGAGCGTACGCAGTATCCCAGATGCCGAACCCGGTGGTTTGAGGCTGCGTCAGCAGCGAGCGAGCGCCGAACGCAAAGTTCGTGTTCTCGTTCTGGAAGCGCTTGCCGTTGATGTTGAGGTTGATGCCCCAGAAGTTATCGATGACGCAGTGGCTGGGCCCGGGAACCCCTCCGTTGACAGCGCAGGGATTCGGGAACACCTTCTGCCAACCGGCACCGACCCACAATCCCATTTTATGGCCGTCTCCCGGCATGAGGCCGGAGTAGTTCATGCCGGCATCGAAATCTACCGCATCCTCGCCGAACGTGAGCTGATCTTTCAGCGAGTTGTAAATATCCGGCGCGTATTTGGCCATCATGTCCTCGTCTTTTGAGAAGTCGCCAGTGGCCAACACCACGGCCTTCGTAGCCTCGTACTTGGCATACGTGCCGTCAGCGCGCTTCGCGATAACGGCGCTCACACGACCGGTGTTATCGTCCTCGCGGATCAGCTGCACACCGCGGGTCTGAAAGTGGATCTGCTGCCCCAGATCCTGCGTAAGCGTGTCGGCGTACGCCTGAGCGCACAACGGCGCACCCTGGAACACGCCCAACGGATTCTCGTCATTCCAGAAGTTGTGCACCGACGCCGGCGCGGCCAGCGTACCATCAGGATCGGCGTACGGAGGCTCGAGATTGACCTTCAGGCCTTTGGCGGTCATCTTGTCGATCATCCAGTCCATGGATTCGCCGCTGTATTGGAGCCAACGCGACCATTTCATCTTATCCATGCTGTAGAAACCGGCAAGCTGCTCGATCTTCACATGCTCCAAGGCATCCTTCGGCGTGTAGTCGATACCCATTTCCTTCTGGTACTTCGTGCCGATGGCCTGGTTCGATCCGCCACGCGAAATAGCCTTGGTGCCCGCATCGATCAATATAACGCTCAGCCCGCCTTCGGCCGCCGAAACGGCGCAGCACGTGCCCGCCATGCCTGCGCCGACCACGACGACGTCTGCATTGAACGTTTCAGCAATATCGGCGTCGGCGATAGGCTCCGGCGGGATTTCGAAGCTCCATTTCTGGGTAGCCGACTGCGCAGTCAGCGCTCCGTCCGAAGATGCGCCACCGTTCGCCCCTTCGCTTTTCGGCGCCGCAGGCGAGCAAGCGGCCAGCGTCCCCATCGCCCCCAGCGCGCCGATCGCACCCGCGCCCTTCAAAAAGTCACGACGATTCAGTTCCATGATTCCCTCCTTGATCCGATTGAAACAACTGCTTGAATCTAGCACGCCGCGTTCGCCGAAACGTTCACCCACAGCGAGCGTTTCGCATCCCGGCGTTCACATGGATCGGGTGAATTCTTGGAAAATGGGCAGATCGACCTCTCTTCGACGATCGAATCAGCATGTCCCAAACGAACTTATCGGGTACAATGCCCGCAGGAGGGGAATGCATGCAGAAAACCATCGCGAATATCTTGCTCGCGGCCACGGGCTTCGCATGTTTCCTCGCGCTCAATTCGTTTTCCCTCTGGGGTTTCGCTCTCTTGCCTGAGACAGCGCTCGGCGAAAATGCTCAGCTGCTGTGGAGCGCGCCTCTCTCGCTGAGCAACATGCTAACGTTCTTCGTGTTCGTCATAGGGGCATACTGCGCTCCGACGCTGTTCAATCGCAGCCCGCTACCCGCCGCCGCCGCGCTGCTGACCGCCGCCGTCACGCTGATGGGCCTGTCCACGCTCACCCAAAATCCCGCAGTTCTCATCTCAGCCAGCACGTGCATGGGCATCGGCACAACATGCTGCTTCTTCTGCTGGGCACGTGCTTTGTTCGCGGACGGCTCCGATTTGGCAAAGATCGAGCTAGTACTGGGATCCGTCCTGTCGGCGGTTCCCTATCTCGCCTTTTTCACGCTAGAACCATCGGCCATAGCAGTGACTATCGCCGTGCTCGCCGCATGTAATGTTGCGGCGCTGTTCTCCCACCAAAGACTTGCCAATCGCGAAAACCGTTCCCATATTCCTCAGCGCACCGTCCCATTCGGCACACTGCTGGCCACCCTCTGGAAACCGCTGCTGTGCATCGCCATGATTGGACTGGCGGCCCCGGCCATCGTCGTCATCTCGCACGACTCTACCGCGAGCATGACATTCGTACAGCAATCGCTTATGGTGCATTCCGAGAATATCATCGCCGCGCTCGTTCTGGGCATCGCGTGGTTAGGAGCAAGGCGAGAAACGACCCCTACCAAAACGTTCTCGGTGCTGTTTCCCATCATAGCGACGGCGCTGCTGCTGTTCCTTGTGCTGGAACCGCCGCTGCGCATCATCGTCCCATACGTCAGCGGGATCGCATTCGTCGTGTTCTCGATGATAGTGATGATTGATAGCATCGAAGTGAGCTCGAAGCAAAATTTGGGATTAACCAGCGTGTACGGCCTGTTCGCGGGTCTGTTTTACTGCGCGAACTGGCTGGGCAACTTCGCCATGGAAGCCGTCCGCGAACAAGGGCTGCTGCAGGAGGCAACGGTTACGATAGCGGTCGTTGCGCTGCTGTACGGATGCTCCATCGTTATGTTCTTCGTCACACGGGCGCCGCGAGAAGCCTCTTCCAGCAATGCCGACAAGACTTGCGCGCCGCAGGAAGCAATTGCGACCGAAACTCCCGTCGAAGTTTCGACTCCGATAGACCTCATCGATGAGAACTGCCGGAGAATTGCCGAAACGCATGGCTTGTCCAAGCGGCAGGCAGAGGTGTTCGCGCTTCTTGCGCACGGTTACGACATCCCCACTATCGCCAAGAAGCTGTACGTTTCTGAAAACACCGTGCGCACCCACGCGAAGAAAATCTACGCCACCCTTGAAGTTCACAGCAAGCAGGAGATCATCGAGCTATCCAACGCATCTTACGATGCTTAGCCGTTCGCAACAAAACCACGTGCGTAGCGTAACGGTCAGAGGCCTGTTGTCGAATTCGGCAGCAGTCGAGCAGGACTTTGGGCTATAAGGATCGCCCGATTTGAGCCGATGCACGCGATCCGGCCGTTTCTGCACAAAAAGCCGCGACGTGCGACGCCTGGAAGCCTCGAAAAGAGCTTTCCAACCGTCCTGCCGACGAAGCCTTCAATACTCCTCAGATCGCTACAATATCGATCAGGCGTTTTCCAAAGCAACCAAAACTGCGCGAAATGCGGCAACCGACAAGGTGTCGCACGTCGCGGCTTTTTGTGCAAAACGGCCCTGCAGCGTGCGAGATTGCTTGCGCGCAACCATCGCCGTTGATCGCAGGCGTCAATGACGGCGTCAACGACATGCAGACGCGAGCAGCACCAGCAGAGGCAGCGCGAGTGCGGTCTTAGATACCGGCGGCGTGGTTTTTGGACGCGCGAGACGCAAAGAAGTTGACGGGTTCCGGTCAATTGTGATTAATTGAGCAGGTACTTTATAGTCCCTATCGCCGTTCAGCGTGGCCAACGCAGCGTGCGGACCGCCCGCACGCCCCTCCCCACCTTCGCGCGGCATTCCAGAAGCAGGTCAAGCATGATCAACCAGCATAACAGCCTCATCGGATTCCTCGTGTACGACGCGCAGCGCGCCATCGCCAAGTCGCTGGAAACCGCGCTCAAGCCCTACGAGATCACGCCGGGCCAATGGAACCTCATCAACCAGCTGGACAGCGCGGGCGAACTCTCGCAGAAGCAACTGGCGGAACGCACGCGCAAAGAGCAGGCCACCATCACCCGCTACCTCGACACGCTCGAGCGCAAGGGTCTCGTGGTGCGCAACCGGCACAAGTCCGACCGCCGCGCGCATGCGATCTCGGTGACGGAGAAGGCGCACGAGCTGGTCGTAACCGCTCAGCCGGTTACCGTCGAAGCTGCCGACCGCCTGATCGAGGGCATCGACCAGGCGGATCTCGACACGTTCGTCGCGGTGCTGGCGAAGCTCAAGGAGAACGCCGACAACTACTCCAACAACGGCTAGCGACGACCCGCACGCCGCCGTGCCACCAAAAGCACCGTGGCGAGCGCGCCTATCGCAACTGCGCCCAGCGCGCCCAGAACGGCGAGCGGAACGGCGTCGCCGGTGCGGGCGATCGACGATGCAGAGGACGTCTTGCCCGGGGCATTCGGAGTCGACGGTTGCGAGGTCGACGGAGTGCCCGGCGCGGCAGGGTCGACGGGTTTAGCCGGATCAGTCGGGTCGGTGGGGTCGGTGGGATCCACCGGGTCAACCGGGTCGGGCGGCACCGGAGCGTTCTCCATAGTGAGTTCGACCTGCTCGGGCTGGCCCACTTCCACTCCGAACTCAACCGGCGTCTCGTCCAACACGTAGCCTTCGGGGGCGGCCGTCTCCACGAAGCGGTAGCTTCCCACCGGCAAATCATGCACCTCGATGATTCCCTCATCGTTCGTGGCGAGCGCGTCGAAGCCGTCGACCACGGCCCACGTCCCGTCGGACAGACGCTGCTCCAACTTGAACACCGCTCCGGCAAGCACCGTCGTCGCATCGTCGGCATCCACCTTCGTGAGCAGCGCGCCGCCCAGCACAGGGGTCTTCACGTTCGTAGCCGTCACGGCCACCGCAAGGCCGGGCGCGTCCTCGGCCAGCGTGAACTCCACCGGCACCGTCTCCAGCTCGTAACCCTCGGGAGCCGAAAGCTCCACGAAGCGGTACGCGCCCATCGGCAGATCGGTTACCTCGATCAGACCGTCGGCGTCCGTGGTCAGGCGCTGGGAACCCGGCACGGGCTCCCAGCTTCCGTCGGCCGTCTGCGTCTCCAGCTTGAACACGGCGCCCGGGAGCACCGTCGTCGGCGAATCGGCATCCACCTTCGTCAGCACGACCTTGCCCAGCGGCGCGGGCGGCTCCTTGGCGTTCGCAGCCGTGAGATTCACGACGATGGGCGCCGGCGCGGCGGCGTCGATGGCGAACTCGCGGGGCGTGTCGTCCAGCACGTAGCCTTCGGGAGCCGCGGTTTCCACGAAGCGGTAGCTGCCCACCGCCAAGTCGGTCACCTCGATCAGGCCGCCGGCGTCGGTGACAAGCGCATCGTGGCCCGGCACGATCTCCCAGGAATCGTCGGCGAGGCGCTGCTCCAGCTTGAACGTCGCGCCCGGCAGCACGGCATCGGGAGCCTCGGCGTCAACCTTCTTCAGCACCGCCTTCCCGAACACCGGGCTCTTGGTGTTCATGGCCGTCACGGCCACCTCCAACCCGGGCGCGTCCTCGGCCAGCGCGAACTCCACCGGCACCGTCTCCAGCTCGTAACCCTCGGGAGCCGAAAGCTCCACGAAGCGGTACGCGCCCATCGCGAGACGTTCCACCTCGATCAAGCCGCTGCCATCGGTGACAAGCGACTCGTATCCCGGCACTTCGACCCACGACCCGTCCGCCGCCTGCTCTTCCAGCTTGAACACGGCGCCGGGCAGCACCGTACCCGGCGCGTCCGCGTCCACCTTCGTCAGCACGACCTTGCCCAGCACGGGGGCCCTCCTGTTCTCGGCCGTAACGTTCGCGGTATGGTTCAGCGTAGTCGACGTGATGGCGAATTCCACCGACTCGCTCGTCATCTCATACCCGACGGGCGGCACCATCTCCACGAAACGGTACTGGCCCAACAGCAACCCCGTCACCGTGATCAGCCCGCTTCCATCCGTAGTCAGCTGCTCGGAACCCGCAACCGTCGCCCAGGTGTTGTCAGGCTGCATCTTCTCCAACCTGAACACGGCGCCCGGCAGCGTGGCGTCCGGATTGCCCGCGTCCACCTTCTTCAGAACGGCCTTGCCGTCCTTCACCTCCACGCCGCCCGAGATCACGGTGAAATGCGCGCTTCCGGGCGCCGCTTCCGACCCGCTGTCGCCATAGGTGAGCGTGGCGTTGTTCTCGTACTGCCCGGTTTCGGACGCGTCGCTGCGCAGCTCTACGATGAACGACGTGAAGTCGCCCTTGTTCGGCCCCGAGGCGCTGAAGTACTTCATGATGATGGCTTTCTGAGCAGGCGTGGCGCCTTTTTCTTCCAGCAGCCAGGAAAGTCCCGCCTCGCCCTGGCCGTCCAGGATGTTTCCGATATTGAGCGGGCTCGACCCATTGCCCGTGGGCACGTTGCCGAACCCGATGTACACCACGCGGTTCTCCCACACGCCGATGGTGGGCACGGCTGCCATGCGCACGCTGCTCGCGAACTCGTCCTGCGTCATGCCGTCGGCCGCCGACTTGTCGGTCAGCGCGAACAGGTCGGTGATGGGATAGGCCGCGTACTGCTCGGTCTGCGCCTCGCCCGCGTCGGTGGTGGCCACCACGGGCATGTACACCGTCACGCCGCCCGACGTGATGGCCTGCCCGCCCTGCAAGTCGTCGGTCAGCAACAGGTTGCGCTGCTGCGGCGACGGGTCGGAACCGCCCACGGCATAGTTCGCGTACGCGTCCACGATGTTGTCCAGGTTCACGCCGATGCTCCACACGATCTGGTTCTGGCCGGCTACCTGCGAGCCGTACTTCATCAGCGGCGTATCGGGCAGCGGGCCCGTCGTAGGCGGTTCGACGCCGATAGACGGAAGCGCTTGGCCGTTAACCGTGAACACGATATCGTTGCCTTGGCCCGTCACGTAGCCCTCAAGCGAGAAGAAGCCATTGTGCAGCGAGGGGAACTGCGCCCCATCGTCGGAAAGCGTGGTCACGATAGTGATGTCCTGACCGGGGATCATGCTGCCGTTCGCATCGCGGTTGCCGTTGACCACGTACGAGCCGATCACCTTCTGGGTCGTGGGATCGACGAGGTTCACCGGGCCGAAATCGCTGGCCAGGAAGTGATCATCCCCGTTGACGGTGAACGTGAACGTGTCGCCCGCATGCACGTCCGTCATATCGGGAATGCTCCAGTCGATATAGATGCGCACGTACGCGCCGCTGGTCAGCGTGGTGCCGGCGGGAATGTCCAACCAGCTGTCGCCCGATTTCTTCTGCAGCTTGACGCCGTCGACGGACACCTTGTCGGTCACGTCCATCGCCGCGCGCGGCGTAGGCGCGTCGTCGGACGGATCGGGCTGGGCTTCCTCGGCGAACGCCGGCGAGCGGAACGCCAGAAGACAGAGGGCGACCAGCCCTATCAGAACGAAGAACGCGCGCAAGCGACCCGCGCGCGAAACCGGACAGGTAGGAACAGTTGGCTGGGGAGCCATAGAAGACCTCCTCGTGTGAAAATGTTGCAATAGCAGCAACAGTAAGGAGACCGTCGCCGTCCGCAGCTGAGGCATGCGAACGGTGTTCCGCTCGTAGCGGCATCGACACCGTCCCGCAACAATCCCTTTAGCACGAAAAAGTCAAATAACGGGTTACCAACGGATGCATTCCTTGTTACAATCAGCTGCACAATTTCATAGCGTCACCCCGTTGATACGTCCTGGATCTTGCGAGACAGGGCGCGGAAGGGGCCTCTGGAGAATCCCGATCGTCGGATCGGGTGCCGAAGGGGCAAGGCGCATCGCCGCAAGCGCGATGCCGCTGAAACTCTCAGGCAAAAGGACAGAGCAAAGCTACCTAGCTTGTCGCGCGAGCATGATCCTATGCTTTCCTTCGCATCCTCCAGAACAGCCACGTCGTACACGGGTTTCGCAGAAGTTGCCCGAACGAAGTTGGTTGAAGGAGGATCGTGGTGGAAGGCTTTTTTAGTATGATCAACGATGGGCTCGTCGCTATAGACGACTTCATCTGGGGCGTGCCGCTTATGGTGCTGATCTTGTTCGGCGGCATTTTGCTCACCGTGCGCCTGCGGGGCGTGCAGTTCCGGCAGCTGCCGCGCGCGCTGCGCTATATGATCAAGAACGAAACCGGCGGCGAAGGCGAAGTCACCAGCTTCGGCGCGCTGTGCACGGCCCTGTCAGCCACCATCGGCACCGGCAACATCGTCGGCGTGGCCACGGCCATCGTCGCCGGCGGCCCCGGCGCGATGTTCTGGATGTGGCTGGCAGCGCTGTTCGGCATGGCGACGAAATTCTCCGAAGGCCTGCTTGCCGTGAAGTACCGCAGCGTCGACAAGAAGACCGGCCACGTGCTGGGCGGCCCGTTCTACTACATCGAGCGCGGCATGGGCATGAAGTGGCGCTGGCTGGCGAAGCTGTTCGCGTTCTTCGGCATGTGCGTGGGCCTGTTCGGCATCGGAACGTTCACGCAGGTCAACTCTATCTCCAGCGCCATCACCGGGTTCTTCGACCCCGAGAAGAACGCCACGGTGAGCATCCTTGGCATGGACTACTCCATCTTCACCGTCATCGGCTCCATCGTGCTGGCCGTGCTGGTGGGCCTTGTGGTCATCGGCGGCTTGAAGCGCATCGCGAAGGTGTCCGAGCGCGTGATCCCCGCGATGGTGGTTCTGTACGTGGGTCTCTCGGTGCTGCTCATCGTCACGAACCTCGACAAGATCCCCGGCGCGTTCGTCACCATCTTCGAAAGCGCGTTCGGCCTGCAGGCGGCTGCGGGCGGCATGCTGGGCGCCATCATCATCGCCATGCAGAAGGGCATCGCGCGCGGCATCTTCTCGAACGAGGCCGGCCTGGGCTCCGCGCCCATCGCCGCTGCCGCCGCTCAGACGAAGGAGCCGGTGCGCCAGGGTCTCGTGTCCATGACCGGCACGTTCCTTGACACCATCGTGGTGTGCTCGATGACCGGCCTGGCGCTGGTCATGACGGGCGCGTACCAGATCCCCGGACTCGAAGGCGCGGCCGTCACCACCGCCGCGTTCCAGGCAGGACTACCCTTCATCCCCGGCGAAGTGGTATCATTCGTGCTGATGGCATGTCTGGTGCTGTTCGGCTTCACCACTATCCTGGGCTGGGACTACTACGGCGAGCGCTGCCTTGAGTACTTCAGCAACGGCTCGATGAAAGCCGTGAAGACGTACCGCTGGCTGTACATCGCCGCCGTGTTCATCGGCCCCTACATGACCGTGGCCGCCGTGTGGACCATCGCCGACATCTTCAACGGCCTGATGGCGCTGCCGAACATGATCGCCCTCATCGCGCTGTCCGGCGTGGTGGTGAAGGAGACGAAGGACTACTTCGCCCGCCTGGCCGCTGCCGGCAACGAAGACGAGATGGCGCCGCACCTGCCCGGCGACAACTGGGACATCCCGCCCATCGACCCGCTGGACGACCGCCTGGGCGCGGCCAACTAACCTACTCCGCGCGTCAAGCGCGCAACAGCAGAGAACGGCTCCTCGGCAAACCCTCGCCGAGGAGCCGTTCTTGCATGCGCAACCGGTTCCGCCCCTATCCTGCTTGCCGTTCTTCGTCCTCCCAAGCGGACGAAGAAGACCGGCGACCCTTGCGCACAGGCTTCTCCACATCGTTGAGCAGTTCGAACAGCTCGCTTTTGCTGTGGATGTTGAACTTGCGGTAAATATGGTTGATGTGCGCCTTCACCGTGCCCTGCGACACGTACAGAACCTCTTCGATCTCGGCCACCGTGTCACCCTGGGCGATAAGCTGCAGCACCTCTTCCTCCCGCGGGCTGAGATTGTACGCGCGCGAAAGGTCGGACACGCGAATGGCCATCCGCCCCTCAGCCGATGCGCTGCCCATCGGGTCGTCCTTCAGCACCACGCCCCATTTCGCCGACAGCCCGCGCTCGGTGAAGAAGATCACGACGAACGTCAGCACCACGGCAACCGCCACGCCGCCGTACAGGATAGACGTGGCTTCTTCTCCCAAATGCGCCGACGCACCGGCGAACGCGAGCCACCCTACCAGCTCGACCACGTAGCGGATGCCGCGCTCGATGCCGTTGATCCACACCGCGTTCACGCCGAACCGGTACGTGATGTTGCTCATGACGATCATGATGTACATGGACAGCATGGTGTAGCCCGCATCGTAGCACAGCGCCATGATTTGCGCGTTCGACCCGAAGGTGGGCATAACGAACAGGAATCCGACGATGAACAGCGGAAAAGCCAGCTGGTAGATGGTGTCGAAGTTGAACCAGCGCGATGCAGACAGCACGCCGAAGAACACGAGCGCCGTGACGAACATCGCGCCCAGCACGTTGCCCGGCACCAGCAGCTGCGTCGGCAGGGCCCCGAAGCCGCCCGCGAACGTGCATACCGCCATCAGCAGGATAGGCTTCCACGGGATGGTCTTCGGGTCGCCTTCTTTCATGGCAGGAGGCAGATCACGCTCCGGCAGACGCGTCATGCTCGAACGCACGCACGCCAGGCACACGATGGGCAACACGATGGAGAAGAACGCGAGATACGGCACCGACATGCCCATGAACAGCCACTTCACCACTTCGCCCACGAAGATGGCCATGGCGTGGTACAGCGCCACCCGCATGGGGTTGAGCGAGCCATAGAACTCGGCCCACATGAGGATGAGCGACCCCAGGCCACCGCCCGCCGCAAGCAGCCCCGCAACCTTCAACGCCGGGGACGGCACCGCGAAGCATGCCAACACGATGAGGGCCGATCCGCCCACCATGCACGCGCCCGTGGCCAGCACCGCTTTGCGGTTCGCCCATAGCGGCGTCACACGGCGCGCCGCGAAGGCCAACGCCAAGGAGACGATACCGATCGCCCCTTCGAACAAAAAGTAATCGAACACCGATATGGTTGGAAACGCATCGTAGCGAAAGAACGTTGCAAGCCAAGCGCGGTAGAACCCCACGCCGAAAAACACGAAGGGAATAGCCGCCACCCGAAGCAGCACGGCTTTCCATCGATCGACGAACCCTTGTTGCGCCTTCTCGGTCACGCTTCTCCCCTCAATCGCCCTCCCATAATACCCAAGAAAGTCCAGCTTGCAAGAGGGTTATACCGCGGGTTATGCATTTAACCCCGACGGACAATTGTCGCTCGACCGCAGAACGATAGTCTGGGAACAGCGCTTGATCAGGGAGTAAGCGCCTGGGATACCCGACGCCGGTGCGCGACGTCGGCAACGTAAGGGAGGAAGCATCATGGAACGTTTTTCTCGTAGGCAGTTCATCACCGGCGGCGCCGTGGCCGCTTTGGGCGGCACGCTCGCATTGGCGGGATGCGCGCCCAGCGGCTCGTCGAATGCAAAAGGCTCGAACGGCGCAGGATCGGGCAGCTCCGCCGGCATCGGATCGGGCATGGGCAAGCACGGGCAGTTCGACGTGGAGGTCATGGTCACCGACGGCAACTTGGATCGCATCACCGTCCTCAACTCGCGCGAGACGCCGGGCATGGGCGACGTGGCCATGGAGGAGCTGACGCAGCTCATCGTGGACAACCAGACGCTGAACGTGGACACCGTGTCGGGAGCCACGCTTTCCAGCATGGCATTCATCGGCGCCGTAAGCGACGCGCTCGACCAGGCCGGCCAGAAGTCGAGCGATTGGAGGAAGCGCGACAAGGTCACGCCCGCGCAGACCGAGCTTCCCGCATCGGCCGATGTCGTAGTGGTGGGCGGCGGCGGTGCCGGCTTCGCGGCGGCCATCACGGCGGCGAACGCAGGCAAGAGCGTCGTGCTGCTGGAGAAGATGGGCGTGTTCGGCGGCGACACCGCGCTGTCAGGCGGCGAGATGGCCGCGCCGGGCAACTGGATCCAGGTGCAGGAAGGCATCGCCGACAGCCCCGACGCGCTGGCGAAGGACATGCTGGAAGGCGGCGACAACGCAGGCGATCCTGCCCTCGTGCAGATCATCGCCGAAGGCGCGCTGGACAGCTCGCAGTGGCTCACCTTCGAAGGCGGCATCTCGTGGAAGCACGACCTCATGCAGTTCGGCGGCCACAACACGAAGCGCTCCATCATCCCCATCACGCACAGCGGCAGCGAGATGACCACGAAGCTGACGAAGCGCGCCGGAGAGATCGACACGTTGACGCTGGCAAAGAACTCCCCCGCCGTCGAATTGGTGAAAAGCGGCGACGCCATCACCGGCGTGAAGGTGAAGAACACGGTGACCGGCAAGGAGTCCACCATCGCGTGCAAGGCCGTAGTGCTGGCAAGCGGCGGCTTCGGCTCGAACATCGACATGCGCGTGAAGTACAACCCGGCCATGGACGACTCCATCCTGTCCACCGACTCGGTGGGAGCCACGGGCGACGGCATCACCATGGGCGAGGCTGCGGGCGCGAACCTCATCGACATGCAGTACATCCAGACGTACCCCGTGTGCGACCCCGAAACCGGTTCGCTCTTGTACGTGGGAGACGTGCGCCTCGAAAGCCGTGCCATCATGGTGAACAAGGAAGGCGACCGCTTCGTCGAGGAGCTGGACCGTCGCGACGTGCTGTCCAACGCCATCGTCGAGCAGACCGACGGCAAGGCGTACATGCTGTTCAACCAGGCGAACGCCGACGAGACCGGTTTGCTGGTCACGCACGAGGACGAGTACGAGAACCTTGAGGCGCGCAAGGTCATCGTAAAGGGCGACACGCTTGAAGCCGTGTGCGAGCCCTTCGGCGTGGACGCCGCCGAACTGGCGAAGACCGTGGAGAAGTGGAACCAGTACTGCAAAGACGGCAACGACCCCGACTTCAACTTCCGCGGCGACTTCAACGCCATCGAAGACGGCCCCTACTACCTGATGGCCTACAAGCCGGCCGTGCACTACACCATGGGCGGTCTGCATATCAACACCGACGCGCAGGTCCTCGACGACGCCGACGCCCCCATTCCCGGCCTGTACGCCGCCGGCGAGGTGGCCGGCCACAAGATGGGCACGAACCGCCTGGGCTCCTGCTCGATGTCCGACATCTACACGTTCGGACGAATCGCCGGTAAGAACGCCGCAGCGTTCTCGGCATAGCGTACCAACCCCTGCGACCTTGCGCATCGCGCTCGGGTCCTTCCCTCCCTGGCCGCGCCCTCTCTCCGGGCGCGGCCTTTTTCAGGTACAATATCCTCAACGAAATCGCGTCGAGTTCGCAGGAACACGGAAGGGGCCAGCATGGACCAGCATCTCGTTTTCGCCATCAGCAGGGAGTATGGAAGCGGCGGCCGCGAGATCGGCGAGCGCCTTGCCAGCGAGCTGGGCATCGCGTACTACGATAAGCTCCTGCTCAAGCGCATCGCGGAGGAGAGCGGCCTCAGCGGCGACGTGGTGGAAGACTTCGACGAAAAGCCCATGCGGCCGCTGCTGCTGAACCCCAACAGCTTCTTCTGCGGCACCGACATCGAGCACCCGGTGGCCTCGCGTATATACAAAACCGAGGTGGACATCCTCAGGTCCATCGCCAACGAGGGGCCGTGCGTCATCGTCGGGCGCTGCGCCGACTACGTATTGGAAGGCCACCCGGGTCTGGTCAGCCTGTTCGTCAGCGCGCCCATGGAAGCGCGCGTCGCGCGCGTCATGCGGCGCAACAACCTGTCCGAGAGCGACGCACGCAGCCGCATCGCACGCGTGGACAAGAACCGCGCCAGCTACTATCGCTACTTCACCGACGAGAACTGGGGGCAGGCGCGAAACTACGACTTGTGCATCAACTCCGGCAACTTGGACGCGCTGGGAGCGGTCTCTGTGATCAAAACGTTCGTGGAAGCGCGGCAGAGCTAGCGCACCAGAGCGCGTCCCGAATCGCTGCATCCGCAGAGCACAGCGCAGAAGCGGCGTGGAGCACAAGCTGCAACGACGAAAGCGACCCCGTCACCGGGGCCGCTTCTTTACGCTGCTTGCTCGAGCGAGGCCAGGATGCGGGCCAATTCTTCGGGCGAGCCGAAGGGACGCTCTTCCTTCGTCTCCACGATGAACACCTCTCCCGTCCACGTTTTCTGCTGGATCTGCGGCTTCGCCGCTCCGGCAGACGCCTGCTCAGAGTCTACGACCGCATCGGAACCCTGCTTCTCCTCGGCCTCGAACTGCTTCGTGCGTACGAAATACTTCACGACGAAGCGATCCTTATCGGGAAAATCCGCACGCGAGAAATCGTACTTCAAGCTCTGCAAGATGCCCGCGATCACCTCGGACATCGGCTGAGAGCCTTCGATAGTCGCCAAGCCCTGCTCGCTGTTGTACGTGGCACAGTCGCCCACGTACACGGTGCGAACCCGCTGACGACGCGTGCGCTCCATCTTCACGATGACGGCGATGGCCACCACGATGACCAGCCACCACACGATGGACAAAACCAGATCGAGCGGCTCGTCCACCCGGTTGAGCCCCAGGAAGTACCAGAGCCACAGGAAGAACGCCGAGGCCAAGGCCAGCAGGACGAATACTATCACGTTGCTTTTCTTCATGATGAAACCCCTATTCGCCCAATCCGGCAGCCAACGTCGCACCCGCAGGAGCGCCCTTCGGCGCTATCGGCGCCGAAGCGTCGTCGCCGATCGAGGGAGCGCCGGGAGCGGGGTCGCCGCCCCCGGTCAATCCGTCTTCGTACTTCTTCAGCTTGCGCGAGAACAACCCGCGACGCAGCGCCACGCAAGCTCCGTACAAGGCCGTCACGATGATGCCGAGGATGATGTACCAATGCACCCAGCAGGACGCATGGTCATGGCTCGCAAGCGGCGTATCGTTGTCGCCGATCTCGGTTTCGCGAGGCTCAGCCAGCGGCGTCTCGTTGTCGCCGATGACCGCCTCGGCCGCACCCTGCAGCGCATCGACGATCGGCGTGACGACGGGCGCTATCGGGCTGTCCGGCGGAACGGTGCCCGGCGTGGGCAGCGGCGTCGGAGTCGGCGAGGTCGGAGGTGTCGGCGGGGTCGGCGGCGTCACGGGAGCAGCTGTGATGGTGAAGGTGCCGTTGAGCACGGCGACCCTGTAGTTCCCGTTCTGCGTGTAGAGCGCCGTCAGGGCGCCAACATACACGCCTGCGGCTTCCTCGCCACCAGGACGCACGTAGTTGATATCGCCCAGATCCCCCTCGGCCACAAGGCCTTCGACCGTGCCGCTGAAGGCAGGATCGTCAGCGCCGGCAACCTTGGAAGCATCGGCAACAGCGATGGTCACGGGAGCAGGGTTGATGACAACAGTGGCACTTACGGGCGCGCTTTCCTCATAACCATCATGCGTCGCCTTTACATACACCGTATATGTACCGGCATTTGTGAACTCGGGATTGGCATCCGACCACGTGGAACCGTCGACAGAGTATAGCAACGCGGAGCCGTCGACGCTGGCCTCGGCGACAACCGAGACAGGCTGCCCGTCGTAGGTCTTGGTCAAACCTGTCGCGTCAATGGTAACGACGTTTCCACCGGCAGGCACGATAGAGAAGTTGCCCGGCTCGACGGTGTAGGTGTAGTTGCCGTTCAGGTTGCCGACCGTCGCAGTCAGCACATCGCTGTAATTGCCAACCTCTTCATCGATGTTCGTACGACTGTAAGCTATGTCGCCCAGCAAATCATCGCCAAACAGGCCCTCGACCGCTCCCGTAAAGGCCGGATCGGTTTCGCCGTAAGCCTTCGAGGAGTCGTTCACCCTGATAACGGCAGGTGCAGGGGTAATGTTATACGCACGCTCCACCGTGCCCACGTAGTTGCCGACGCCCGTGATGGTAACGGTCACAACGCCGACGTTCCTGACGTCTTGGCTGTAGGAAACCGTGTAATCGGCACCCGCAACAAGCTTATGGTTGTTCCTATCGAACACCGAAGGAACCCACTTCTGTTCTTGCCCGTTGTACTGCACGTCGTACGGATTGTTGATCTGGATGCCCGTATAGCTCGGATCATCCGGATCGATGGAGGCGGAAGTAACGGTCAGCTTGCCAACCGTATAGACAACGTTGTAGTTAGCGGCGATAAACCCTTCGCCAGGTTCGACAACAATAGTGTTATCGATCGGACCACCGATATCGGTAATAGAACCTGTTGCCCGAACGCTCGCCTCAGTACCGACGAAACCGTCTCCGCCCACTGTCACATCGGGAAGCTCCAGTGCCGTTCCGTCGTAAATCTTGGTGGCGCTTCCAGACGCGAGCGTAACTTCGCGCGGCAGGATCTCGAGCGCGCCGTCCTCGGTGTGGACCGCGAACTCGCTGGTCACGTTGTTGCCGGCGGGGTCTTCGACCTTGAAGTCGCCGGTCACGTTGTTGGTGTAGGTGCCCGCGGCGGTCTCGGCGGGGTCCTGGGTCAGGTAGCCGGAGACCGCGTACTCGACGCCGTCGATGACGAAGCGGTCGGCCTCGACGCCCTTGGCGGACTTCTCGGCGCCGTCGTAGACGTTGCCGGTCGAGGAGTTGGCCTTGAGGGTCACCTCGTACTTGGCGTCGCGGCTGGTCACCGTGAGGGTGCCGTTGGCGGTGGTGACGTCGTAGTTACTGGTCACGTCGGCGGTGCCGTCCTTGACGGCCACGGACGCGACCGTGGCGTCGGCGGTGCCCGGGGCGGTGCGGCTGCCGGAGAGCGCCACGTCGGCCTCGTGGCCCTCGACCAGGCCCTCTCCGCCGATGGCGTAGCCGGTCTCGGCGGCGGTCAGCGGCTTGCCGTCGTACTGCTTCTCGCCGCCGTTGGCGGTCACGGTGATGGGGCGCGGCAGGATCTCGAGCGCGCCGATAGTCTCCTCATCAATGAAGTAATTCGACTCTTTAGCCGAGCCACTCCAATCGATTCGATATGCATTATCGGAAACTCCGGCATCGGTACGACTTCCGGCAACAATAAGGGTGGCGGTCTCATCATTGACCAAACCCGAAAGCTCAGCGCCTTCTGTAGCAATCAGCGGAGCGCCATCATAGAGCTTAGAATCATTGGGCGTAACAATCGAAATCGGGGCTTTTTCTACAATCAAAGTAGGCTCGCTAGCTTCAACCACTTCGAATTGATTTGTAACGTCGGAGCCAGACGATTTCTCAACAATGCGCATCCCAGAATAGTCTATGGTGCCCTTATACGTCCCCACGTCGGTGCCCTGTGCAAGCGCTTGTACGCCAAAAACCGTATAACTACCCATGTCAAGTCCGGAAACAGTAAACCCAGTATGGCTCTGTTTCGTTCCACTGTAGGTTTTCTTCACTTCATCGCCGAGAAGCTTGATGGGGATGACGCCCTGCCATTGCGCGACAAGCGTAACGTCGCGATCCGGCATAGTCATGCCGGAAACACCGGCAGAATAAACATCTCCCGTATCTTTATCTTTCCATCCCGTAAAGACATACCCATCTCGCGAGGGATTCGAAATGAAGGAGACGCGGGCGTCTACTTGTTGAACGGCCGTTTTGTCCTGGGTAGTACCATCCGAAAAAGCGCCACCGTTGGCTTGATACGTCTATATCTTCGTGTTGGCGATATAACGCGCATAGAACGAGGCTGACGATGACAGGGAAACGCTGTCAGGAGCTTTAGTGGTATAGCTTTGATCGAGATACCAGCCGTCGAACACATAGCTGGCTCCATTATAGCGGACACGAGAATCGTACGTATACCCATCGGTCTCAAAAGAGAGGGCATCCGTATTAACTGTGCTATTGAGCCCGAACGCAACATTTTTGTCATGGGAGGTGGAGTTGGTGACCACGCTTCCATCGGGTTTTTGCGTGAGGTATGTCACGCCGATGGTCGTATCCTTATTAATGCTCAACGCACCGTCGGTATGCATCGACTTGCCATAATCAAAGGTGTTATACCAGTAATCGACCGACGAGCCCGCAACGCTCAGCGTAGTCCAGTCTATGGTATACGTCCAATCAGGGGAGTAATCTGCGTAAGCTGCCCTGATACCATTTCGGATGGCCTCGTCGGAAGGAGTGGAGACGATATAATCAGCAATGCTGAAACTTGACCCATCATACCAGCGGTCGCCACTATTAAACCCATCGGGAATGATCATGGTTCCTTCGCCGGCATACATATAGTCCTTGGCAACCGTGCTGGTGTTCGAACGCCCCTCAAGAACGAAATAGAAATAGGCTTGAGAAGTGAATACAGCGTAGTACGACACATCTTCGGTTACGGCAGGCAGCTCGCCCTCGGTCAAATAATTTTTCGAGTTGGGAGCTGTTGCCCAACCAACAAACTGCTTGTGCTGCCAATCGCCTGCACGATTAGGAGTCCCTCCATAGCTGGGTACCTCCCCGTCTCGCACCTTCGTGCTTTTGGAAACATCGCCATTGACGTACCACGATACCGTGTGCTTGACGACCGACGGAACGACGTGCACTTCGGCGATGTCGGTAATCTTTTGGCCGTTTACCTTTTTGTAGCTATAGGTAATCGTGGCAGTGCCCGGGTTCACACCAGTGATGTCCGCCCAATTAGGATGGCCATTCACGGCAGAAACTTTCGCCACCGACGTGTCAGAGCTAGTCCAAGTGAAGTCCCTCCAGACCGTCTTCCATTCTCCACGAGCTTGAATCTTCTCCCCTACCTCTATTGAAGAAGAATCCAACTTGATGCCCGTACTGGCATAATTGCTTCCCGTGGCCACATAAATAGTAAAGTGATCCACGTCGAAGCTTTGGACGGCGGGGTCGGCTTGGCGGGCGCCGATGGTCTCGACTTGAGACGCATCGTCGGACACGCGGTACACGCCCACCTCTTCGCCCTCGACGTTCGCGTCGAAGAAGCAGACGTTCAGGGCGCCATTGGGCTGGATCTCGTTGCCGTCTTTGTCGAGCAGCGTCACATCAATGGCGATCGCATCCTCGAGCACCTTGCCCTGGCTCTCCACTCTCTCGGCCACGGCGTCCACAACGTCCTGACGCTCGATCCGCGTCGCCTGCACGGTCGCACCTTCGGGCAGCACGCCTTCGGCGGCGGTCACTTTCACCAGCACGTTGCCGGCTTGGGCATAGCCCTCGAACGCCGGGTTGCTCACGTCGGCTTCGACCTCGACGACGTCTTCGTCGGCAACGGGGGCTTCAGGCTCATCGGTCTCGGGCTCTTCCGATTTCGGCTCCTCGGGTTCGCCCTTTTCGTCCGCCTCGCCCGGCTCGATCTTGGTATCGCTGGTGATAGGCGTGGTTTCAACTTCGGGCTCATCGGAGACAACCGCAGCGGCGACAACGGACACGACCAAGGTGCTGTCGACGTACTCGGCCGCGATGCTAGACACGCCGTCCTGGGTGGTGACGGGCACGTCGGCGTTCGCGGCGTTCTTCGCGGTGATGGCTCCCAGCTCGAAGCCGGTGTCGGCGCTTGCTGTAAACCTCAGCTCTTTGTGCAGTTCGGTGGTCAGCATCGTGCCGGAGAGCAGCTGATTCTTCACGGACACGAACGCGTTCTGAGTTTCGAACGTTACCACGGCTTCGTCGACCGTCGTCGAAACAAGAGGCTGGGAAGGCGTCGTCTTGGACGCATCGGCATCCTTGGCCGCAGCGCTCTCGCCATGCTGCACGGCCTCGTCGACCGCTTCCTTGTCGGACTCGCCGACCACCTGATCGGTGGGAGCGGACTCGGTTTTCGAACCGTCCTTCTGACCTTCGTTGCCTGCGAACGCCAGGATGTTCGTCATCGACATGACCAACACCACAGACATGAGGACGGCAAGGAACTTGCCTTCGAACGTGTTTTTAAGATCTAGCATTTTCTCCAACATACCTATCACCCAGACTTTCGCCAGCTACGGAAGGATCGGCTGTTCGTCGCGAACCGCTTCGCAGTTCCGATCCAAGCACGTAGACGCACTGCGCTTGTCGATGAGCTCATACGTTGTCGAATATGCTGAAAACTCGTCTATCTTATGGTAGGTGACAGACCTGACATACCACGTTCTGCAATACAGAACAAGGGCATAGTCTATAACCCAATCTATATTCTATCACGTTGCGACCCCAAATGCTCTAGTAGTGGCCTCATTAAAACACCAATTGGGCAACGCGTTAACCAAATCCGCATTTTATCTCGCCGTTTAAGAAACGAGCATCTGCATCTAACGTAGCGGGAATCGCTTTTTCGTGCCAAAATCAACAGTATCCGGTATGTGCGCAAGGAGGGGTATAATGCCCTCCGAGACAATGAATCGTAGAGAGGGCGCATGCACCTGCTCGGCATCACAGCCGCTGGACGGAAACGACGCGACGGAGCTTGCACGCCGCAACATCGGCGCGCCCGCACGCTGCGTGCGATCGTCCGCAGCGCGTGCGCGGCGGTTCTGGCGACGACGCTCGTCGCGCTGGGAGGATGTAGCGAAAACGACGCGGTCGGCAAAACCTCGAACCCCTCAGGCGGCCAGAGCCAGACGAGCGGCCCGGCCTACGAGCGGCCGGAGCTTGCGCTCTCCCCGTTCGACCAAGCGGCGGCCGGCGGCGAAAACGGCGTGAGCATCGACGCTTCAAACCTGGCGAAAGGCTACGTGGCCGTCTCGGCAACTGCATCAACCCGCTTGAAGCTCCAAGTTTCGTTTGAGGGTTCGGAAACGCAGTATTATTTCGATCTGCCCAGCGACGGCACGCCCATCTCATGCCCTCTCGTTCAAGGCAGCGGCGCGTACACGTTCACCGTCTGGGAAAACACTACCGGACAACGGTATTCGGAGCTGTACTCGCTCGCCGACCAGCCTGTGACGCTGGCTGACGAATTCCAACCGTTCATCCGACCGAGCGTCTACTGCGACTACGACGCGTCCAGCAAGAGCACGCAATTGGCGAACAACCTGTCCGCCGACGCCCAGAACGAGGGCGACGTGGTGCGCGGGATCTACGACTGGATCGTTGAAAATATCGCATACGACGAGGACAAAGCCGCTCGGCTTGCCGATGCGACGGGCTACCTTCCCAATCCCGATTCGTGCATCGCCGACGGCTCGGGAATCTGCTTCGACTACGCATCCTTGGCGGCCGCCATGCTGCGCAGCCAAGGGATCCCCTGCAAGATAATCACCGGGTACGTATCGCCCGATAATATATACCACGCTTGGAACATGGTGTATATTGACGGCACATGGGTCGATGCCCATATCGATATCAAGCAGAACACGTGGACGCGTATCGATACGACGTTCGCGGCCGGAAGCGGGTCGAGCTACGTGGGAGACGGAATCGCGTACACCGACCTCTACACGTACTGATTATGACGATACACGTAGCAGCACGAGACAAAAGGAGCGCGTAGGACATGGCCACGAAGATGCTTGAGAGCAGCGCTGTTTCCGCCTTCTGCGAAAGCGTCGCCGTCATGCACTCCGCCGGCATCCAGATGGACGAAGCCGTCTTTCTGCTGGGCGAGAACATGGAAGACGCCGCGTTCAAACGCGCGTGCGACGACGTATACAAAGAACTCATCGTCGGCAAGCCCCTGGCGCTCGCTATGGACGATTCAGGATGCTTCCCCTCCCACGTCGTCGACATGGCGGGCGCAGGCGAGCACGCGGGCCGCTTAGAGAACGTGCTGTGGAGCTTGGCGAGATACTACGACGAGGAAGATCGCCTGTACGCCAAGATAAAGAACGCGATCGCCTACCCGGCTGCGCTGCTGTGCGTCATGTCGGCGATCTTGCTGTTCACCGTCATCGTCATTCTGCCCGTGTTCGTGGATGTGTACCATGGCCTCACCGGCAACTTGACGGCCGGCTCCTTCGGATACGTGAACGCTTCCATCATCATAGGCTGGATCGCTCTGGGCGTTACGCTGCTGTGCACCGTGCTCGTAGTGCTGGGCGTGCTGGCCGGCCGCTCGGCGGCAGGGCGCCAGCGCTTGCTGCGCCTGTTCGAAAAGGCGCCCCTCACGCGCGGGCCTATGCGCCAGATGGCCGTTAGTCGGTTCACCGCGGCGCTCGCCACGTTCGTAGCTGCCGGCGTGGACACCGATACCGCTATGGAGAAGGCCGTGGCCATGGTGGATCATGGAAACCTGAAATCCCAGCTGGAAGCAGTGCGGATGCAGATGACGGATCCCGCCCAGGCCAAGAGCCTCGCGCAAGCCATCTTCGACAACAACGTCTTCGAGCCCATCTACGCCCGCATGCTGGTCGTGGGCACGCGCTCTGGCAGCTTGGAAACCGTGCTGGCAAGCCTGTCGGACACGTTCTTCGACGACTCTATCGTACGCCTCGACGGCCTCATCGACAGCGTCGAGCCCACGCTGGCCGCGTTCCTCACCGTGGGCGTGGGGGCTACGCTCATCGCGGTCATGCTCCCGCTCATCGGCATCATGGGATCGATCGGCTAGTCCCATGTACCACGAGCTGACCAAACAGGAAATCAGGAGGCGCACCCGCAAGCGCATGGCCGGATTGCTCGCCATCGTGCTGGTCGTCGTACTCGTCTGGCTTTCCTCGAACGCTATCGGAGCATCGCTGCGCGAGCAAGGCGAGCTGTCGGTGCGCAACGCCATCTTGAACAGCGCGAAGCAGTGCTGCGCCATCGAGGGCGCATACCCCTCGTCGCTCGCCTATCTCGAGGAGAACTACGGGTTGGTCGTGAATCGCTCCGACTACGCGATCACGTACGAGGTGTTCGCCGACAACGTCATGCCGAACGTCGTGGTGTTGGCGAAATGAGGGGCGATATGGTGCAAACGCTGATCCAGGCGACAGGGTCCAACCGCAGCTCCGAAGCCCGCGATGGAAAGGCGCGCGGACGGGCGTTCATCACGCTGCTGTTCGCCGTCATCGCGCTGTTCCTGCTGCTGGCGCTTCTGGTGGGCACGAGCGCCTACCGCGCAGCGAACGATGTGCGCTCTTCCTCTGACAATACCCGACTGGGGCTGTCGTTGATCGCGAACTCCATCCGAGCCACCGACGGGACCGACGCCGTAGGCGTGGCCGACGGTCCCGAAGGGCTGGCGCTCGTGCTGACCGAACACCTGGGCAACGGCGACTACGAGACGCGTTTGTACGCCTACCAGGGGGCAATCGTGGAAGAGTACACGCGCGCCGGAACGGCGTTCACGCCCGAGAAGGCTCGGGAGATCGTGAGGTCTTCCACCTTCGACTTCACCTACACCGACGGCCTGCTGACCGTGCACACCGACCAAGGCTCCACCTCGGTTGCCCTGCGCAGCGTAAGAGGAGGTGCCTGATGGGCATCGACCTTTCCCGCCTGCGCCGCGGCAACGATCACGACCGTCGACCCTGGCACGGCGCGGCTTTCATCGTGGAGGCGCTTGTGCTCCTGGTGTTTCTCATTGCGTCGCTTGCCGTGATCATGCAGGTGATCGCCGGAGCGCACGAACGAAGCATCGAAGCCGACCGCCTGTCGAACGCCATCATCCTCGCATCGAACGACGCCGAAGCGTTCGCGGCCGATCCGACCAGCGGCAACACGGGAGGAGAGTACGTCCTCGTCGACGGCCAGCTGGTACAACCCGAGGGGCCGATCGACGTCCTCGACAAGAGCGTGTACGACTTGACGCGCATCGTGGAAGCCCAGAGCCAACCGGGTGGCACGCTTTACACCGCCCACATCTACGTATCTTGCGGCGGAGAAGCAACCTACCAGATAGACACGGCTCGCTACGTGTCGAACGAGGGGGTGCAGCGATGAACAGCACCAACGGCAGCGTTCGTATCGGCCCCATCAGCCTGTTCACGTTGGTCATCATCTTGTGCCTGGCCGTGATGGCCGTGCTTTCGGCTACCACCGCGCAAGCGACGTATTCCGCCGCCGAGAAACAGGCCCTGTTCACCAACGATACTTACCAGAACGAGCAAGCCGCTCAAAGCGCGGTGGCCGTCATCGACGCGGCTCTGGAAAGCGTGCGAGCCTCCGGAGGCGGTCTGGACGAAGCGCTTGCCGCCGTGGACGAGGCGCTGCCGGCCGACGCGCAGCGCGACGGGTCGAGAGTGCTCATGACGTTCGCCTCCCCCAGCGGGCGCACGCTTGACGTGGAATTAACCATCACCGCGAACGCAACATACGAGATCAGCCAATGGAAAGCGACAACGCAGTGGACGAACGACGGCCCGGGTGCCACGCTCTGGTCGGGCGCCGCGCAAACACGATAGGAGAAGCACGATGAAACTGGAGCAGCTCTTGCAAGAGATGGTGGACGCGAAGGCATCCGACGTCTTCATTATCGCAGGACTTCCTTTGGCGTACAGCGTGAGCGGCCGCCAGGTTCGACTGGATTCGGCACCGTTCAAGCCGGCCGACACCGAGGCCTTCGTCGGAGCCATCTACGAGGCATCTGGCCGCAACATGGACACCTTCATGCAGAACGGCAATCACGACGACGACTTCTCGTTCGCCCTGCCCGGCATCGGGCGCTTCCGCGCGAACGTCTTCCGTCAGCGCGGTTCGTACGGAGCGGTCATCCGCGTCATCCCCTTCGGCCTGCCCGATCCGGCGGAATTCCACATCCCCGACGAGGTGCTGCGCCTGGCCAAGTTCCAGAAGGGGCTCGTGCTGGTCACCGGCCCGGCGGGCGCCGGCAAGTCCACGACGCTGGCATGCATCATCGACCGCTTGAACCATGAACGTTCCGGCCACATCATCACGATGGAAGACCCCATCGAGTACGTGCACAAGCACGGCACCTGCATCGTCACGCAGCGCGAAGTGCCCACCGACGTGGCAACGTACAGCGAGGCTCTGCGCTCGGCCATGCGCGAGAGCCCTGACGTCATCCTGCTGGGCGAGATGCGCGATCAGGACACCATCGGCACTGCGGTGACTGCGGCCGAGATGGCGCAGCTGCTGTTCTCTACGCTGCACACTACGGGCGCCGCAGGCACGGTGGATCGCATCATCGACGCCTTCCCCGCCTCGCAGCAGCGACAGATCCGCATTCAGCTGTCCATGGTGCTGCAGGCAATCGTGTCGCAGCAGCTTGTGCCCACCGTCGACGGCGGCACGGCGCCGGCCTTCGAGATCATGATCACGAACACGGCAATCCGCAACCTTATTCGCGAGGAGAAGACGCATCAGCTGGACAGCGCCATCGCCTCGGGCGGTGCCGAGGGCATGCGCACGATGGATCAGAGCTTGTTCGATCTCGTGAAGAGCGGACGCGTAGCAAAAGAGATGGCGCTGCAGTACAGCATCCATCAAGAGGCGCTTGAGAAGCGCTTCGAAACAGAAGGCCTGTAGAGCCGCATCGCGCTTCGGCCAGCAACGACAACGCCCCGCAGCTTGTAACGAGCTGCGGGGCGTTTTCTTGCTTGGACGAGACGCCGGGTGAGACACTGGGGACGGGGTTGGTGTCTCACACGAGATCGACACGAGACAGCATCTCCGTTCCTTTGTCTCACTCCCTTTGTTTCATTTTCGATTACGCTTGCTTCAGGGCGTCGGCCACTTTGCGGGCGGCGGCGGTGATGGACAGGTCGTTCACGTCGACGGTGACTTCGGCGTACTGCTCGTACAGCGGCAGACGCTCGTCGTACAGCTCGCGCAGGCTCATGCCGATGCCTCCCTTCAGCACCACGCCGCGCTCCTGCAGGTCGCTCAGACGGCTGACCAGCTGGTCGTACGTGATCTTCAGATACACGATGGTCCCGATCTCGGCGAGATGCTTCATGGCCTCGTCGGAGTACACGGCCGAGCCGCCCGTGGCGATGATGGACTTCGACGCGTTCAGCTCGCGCAGAATCTCGTTCTCCACCTGGATGAAGCCCTCGGGACCGCACGCGTCGATGAGCTTCTGCAGCGTCTTGTCGCAGCTGTTCTGGATGACGAGGTCGGCGTCGATGAAGTCGTAGTTCAAGATCTTCGCCAGCACGATGCCGAGGGTAGATTTGCCGGCGCCGGGCATGCCGATGAGCACGATGTTGTCTTTTTCTGCCATGAGGTTCCTCCCTTACTGCACACATTGGGAGCAATTGTATCATGGCAGCTCGACCGGCACCGCTTCCAGTTGATTGGTTGCAACGTCCTTGCGTTTCAGGGGGAACATCTCGCTGACCAGGATGGCGCCGAAGATCAGCACGAATCCCACGATCAGCTTGAGCCCCACCTGCTCGCCGTACAGAAGCACGCTGAACAGCACGCCGAACACCGATTCCAGACGGAGGAACAGCGACGCCTGCGCGGGCGGCACATGCGCCAGCGCCACGTTCTGGATGACCAGAGCCACGCACGACGCGAAGATGACCAGGTAGGCCATGTTCCAGAAGAACTCGGGCGTGAGGGCCCACGCGGGAGGGAGCGTCTCGAAGCAGGCGCCGCACGCCACGCCGCACGCGCCGCCGATGAAGAACTGCATCACCGTGAGCACCAGCACGTCGTTCGTCCCCGAGAACTTCGACACGTACACGATGTGCACCGCGAACAGCAGCGCCGACACCAGCGGCTTGACGTATCGTCAATCGGAGAGTATTCCGGCAGGAAGAAGCTCGAAAGCCGGGATGTTTCGCAGGAACGCCGCGGCGAAGGGCGCTCAAAAGCCGATGCTTCCTGCGTCCGAAAAGCCGGCCGAGTTTCTCTTCCGTACGCCCTGGTTTCGTGCGCTTCTATATATTACTTAAAGAGTCATGGACATAAACAGGCACTTTTCCGTAGTTTTGCTTTGGCGCGCGACAAGAGGCGTTCCGTTTACCTGGGGTTTCTTCCAGGCTCCTTTTCCACTCTGCTGGTTTTCCCTTGGAAAACTACCGAAAAGTCATGCTTTTTGTCCATGATGTTTTAGGTCATGTTCATACTGACTAGCAGACCCTGTCGTCCTGAGCGGAGGCCGCAGGCCGGAGTCGAAAAATGACAGTGGTGGTGCACACGGCCAGCCCGTGCTTGTTCATGCTCCGGCGCTTCGCGCCTTCGCTCCGGACGCAAGGCGCGCTCCAGTCGCCCATCGGATGGCAACGTGGAACCTCGTTCGCGGATACGCGCACAAAAAACGCGACCCCTTGCCGGGGCCGCGTTCGTTCCTGCCTGGTTTACCGGGCGCCGCCTCCGCCGCCGAAGCCGCCTCCGCCGCCGCCTGAGAAGCCGCCGCCGAATCCACCGCCGCTGGAGAAGTTCCCGCTAGCGCCCGAAAGCGCCGCCTGAGCCGTTGACATCGTGTTCGTCATCGACGTTTGCAGCATGTCGCTAACCGAAGGCATCGCTGAGCCGGCAGCCGTATGGCCTCCCGTGTACCAGAACCACCAAGGCATGTACGTCATGCCCATAGATCCGTCGTACTCGAACAGCTGCGGCATGGTGGTTTGCAGCTGCTTGATGGCCTGGTCGGCCACGCCGAACAGGTAGGCGTACACCATGAACTCGCCCCATACCTTCACGTCGGTGGGCGGACGCTCGTCAAGAGACGAGAAGTCGGTCAGCCAGTTGCGCAGCGCCTTGCTCTTGGCCGTCAGCTCGTTGCCCTTCACACTGCGACGCGGCATGTAGTTCCCGATCACGCCCAACGCGATGGCGGTGGGAATCATGAATATCAAAGGGATGAAGTTCGACATGAGTATCCAAATGGCGACACCGGACAAAGCGACCACCACGGCAAGCGCGATGAGGCAGCCCTGGTATCGCTTGCCTTTCGCCTCGAAGAAATCCTCGCGGTTCGTCGCCGCCGAAAGCGCGCCCTGCCAGCCCTGCATCGCGTCGACGAACTCCTGCGGATGATCTTCGCCGTACTTCTTGATAGTGCCGAACCACAGCGAGTCGGCGCCCCCGGCCAACGTGCCGAACAGCAAATCCAACGCCTGACGATCGATGGGATCGGTCACGTTGTCGGCAGCAGGCAGCCTTGTGATGTAATAGTCGTCCACGGTCTTCATGCGCCCGAACGCGCCTGGCTCCTCGTAACTGCCCGCGTCGATGCGGATGGCGCCGACATGCGCAAGATGCATGAGCGTAGCCGTGAAATCGTCTTGGCTCTCGCGATCCCAGCGCCACAGGCGTCCGATAGCCGCCGGATGGATGGAGGGGTCAGGCACGTCGCGCCAATACTCGTCGGTAAACCGGGGCTGGTATTCGCGTCCGTACTTGAAGTAGGCGCGCAGCGCCCAGGCGAGCAGCAGCACGCAGACAACACCGCAGCCGATGACGAACGCCAACGAAAGAACGCGAGTGCGGTTCGCCTGGTCGCTCCAGTCCTTTTCTTCTTTCAGCACCGTGTCCAAACGGTTTTCCCCTTGATGCAGCGCCGCGCTTTCGGGCGACAGGTTCGTTAACCACTTCACCGGAAACGCCACGCGCGCTTCGGCGAATTGACCTGCCGCAACATGCGGCACGGCATACGTCACGGTTCCGTCGGCGTTCACGGTCACCTTGCCGTCGAGCGGTCCATGACCCCATGCGCGCACGTTCTCTCCCGGCACGACCTCGGTACCCTGCGGTACGGGCAGCGCCAACGTCATGGTGACGTTGTCGGAAGCCTCTTTCCATTGGGAGCCCACGTATTTCCAGTACACCTCGCCTATGTCGGAATACGCCTGCGCCCCGTTGACCACCGTATAATCGAGCTCGATGATGCGACGGTCGTCGGAGGCGTTGAAGAACACGTACACGCTGTTCTTCGGCGCGTCGAACGAGTAGGAATCTTTCCCAGGCCCGCCCGATTCGCGCCAGCCGAGCACGAACGCCTCGCTCGGCAACGTCGTCCAGTCGCCCACCACCGTGCCATCGGCATCGACGTTCGCCATACGCACGCCGTTGATCTTGAGGGAAGCGTTCTGCGGAAGCCCGTCGAAGGTCCACCACACCGCGGAGAAATCGCCGTCGAAATCGAACGTGCGCTGCTCGGTCACTTGCAACGCGCCGTCGGTTTCCACCTGGGCCTGGATATCCACCTTCGGCATAGTGTACGACTTCGCGTGAGCCTGCCCGGGAGCCAGCGCCACAAGCGCGCATGCGAGCGCCAGGAGCGCCGCGCAAAACAGCACGGCGTTTCGTCGGGAAAAAGCGAAGGATTCGCGGAGTTGCGAACCGCTCATGTTTTGCATGATCATGCTCCTTGCAACTTGGAGGTGGTCACGGTATCATAGCAAACCGCACCTATTATACCGCGGAGAGCTGACCGAGAGGCCGAAGGTGCTCGCCTGCTAAGCGAGTACACCCCAAAAGGGTGTCTGGGGTTCGAATCCCCAGCTCTCCGCCACCGCATTTCAAACCCTCGTAAGAGGGTTTTCCTATTTCTTCCGCCAACGCCTGACACGGGAACCCGGAGTCGTCGTCTTCGCGGCCTTGATGCGGTACGCGGGGTTGTGGCGCAAAAACACCGCGCGGCATATCCGCGTCACCGCAAGCCCGATAAGCGCCGTCAACAAAAAGCTGAACGACAGATCGAACACGGCTCCGTTGCGCTCGAGCCACGCGTAGGCGCACACCAGCAGGAAGAACGCCGACACGGCACCCGTGATAGCCGTGAATATTCTGATGAGCAGCTCTTTCGCTCGGTTCGGGGAATAGCGCCATGCGGCCACGATGTATACGATTGCCGCCACCACGGCCAACACGATAAGCATCGGGACGATGCGCGACAGTCGAGCGAACACGGAAAGTGCTCCTTTCCCAGGTCGGGATGCACGGGCATCCGGCAGCTAGCGTTGTCCGCATCATACCAGACCGGCGCGCGTTGCTCTCATATCATCGAGAAGAGCCATCTATTCGTCGATCTTAGCGTCGACGAACGTCGCAAACAGGTGGCACACCTCGCTTTTCCCGATGGGCTTCACGGCGAATCCGTCCATCCCGGCGTCGAGCGCGCGGCGGCGATCCTCCTCGTAGGCGTTCGCCGTGGTGGCGATGATGGGCGGCCGTGCGCGACCTGCTTCCCGGTAGCGTTCGACAACGAGTCGCGCCGCCTCGAGGCCGTCCATGCCGGGCATCTGGATATCCATGAACACGAGGTCGAAGCGCCCTTCGGGCGCGCCTTCAAGCAGATCGAGCACATCCAGGCCGTTCCAGGCGCGCTCGACCGTGGCGCCCGTCGAAGCGATGATCTCCTCCGCTATCTCGCCGATGATCTCGTTGTCTTCCGCAAGTAGCACGTGCACATGCTGCCAGGAGCATGACACCGCCGAAACCGCAGCATCCGAGCGCTCGGCCTCGATGGACTCCTCCAACTGCAGTTTGCACGCATCCCCTTCGCAAGCTTCGAACGGCAGCACCAACGTGAAACGCGATCCGCGCCCTCGCTCGCTTTGCACCTGTACGGTACCGCCCATGAGATCGGCGAGGTTCTTAACGATGGACAAGCCCAGACCAGTCCCCTCCACCGATAAGCGCGTAGGCACCTCCTCGCGCTCGAACGGGTCGAACAAACGCGACATGAACTCTTTCGACATGCCTATGCCGTCATCTTCCACGATGAAGCGGATCAGGCGAATACGCATATCGAAGCCGTCATGGCTGGTCGGCTCAAGCGAAAGACCGTGCTGGGCGGCATATTCCACGCGCTCGTCGCCCCTCAGCTCCTCGACGGCAAGGCTTACCGTCCCGCTCGGCTCGGTGTACTTGACGGCGTTGCCAAGCAGGTTGATGAGCACCTGGTTCACGTGCATCTCGTCACCCAGCACAAGCCCGTCTTCGACGTCGACGCGCAACACCGAGAACGTCAGATGCTTCGAATCGGCTTGCGGACGCACGATAGACCCGAGCGTTTCCACGACGACATGCAGGTCGAACGGCTTGCAGCACAGGTTGATTTGACCGCTTTCGATTTTGCTCATATCCAGCACGTCGTTCACGAGATTGAGCAGGTGATGCGACGACAGCTGCACTTTGTCGAAGCATTCCTTCACGCGATCGCGCTCATCGATATGCTCGACGGCTATGTCGACGAGTCCCATGATGGCCGTGAGAGGCGTCCGGATGTCGTGCGACACGTTCGACAGGAAGCGCGACTTCGCTTCGCTGGCATCCTGCGCCTTCTCCATCGCGCACCGCAGGCTTTCCTGCAGCTCGCGTTCTTGCCGGTTCTTGCGCTTGATCACCGCGAGGAACAGCACCAGCGCCACCATCACGGCCGTCATAAGCACCGACGCCGTGAACATGGTATCCTGGCGGGTTTTGCCGACCGCCTTGTACAACTGGTCGAAAGAACGGGCGGCGGCGGATATGATGGCCTGGTTGTCTTCCAGCATCCGATCGATGCGCGGGTCGATTTCACTCGCCAGAAAAGCGGCAACCGCCTCGTCGTCTGCGTCGCTCAAGCTGAGGGCGATAAGTCGATCCTGCAACTCGCTGAACTCCTCGTAGTTGCTTACCAGGTCCTTTACTTTCTCGGGATTGCCGTGATGGCGCTGTTCAACCACCCTGAACGCTGTGCGCAGGTCCTCGTCGATGGAGGCGAACTCCGTTTTAACGCTTGCGACGGTCTCCGGCGTGCGCGCGAACGCTAAGCGGTTGTCCAGCGTTCGCACTTGCATGAGCAGCGTTTCGGCTCGACCTGCCGCAACGGTGACCGCGTAGGGATGTTCCTTGAGATCCTCGGTTTTCGTATCGATGGCGTTCATATTCACCAACAGAACCGCGTAGAACGACACGAGCAGCGCCATGAGCGCAAGCGCCGCGATAAGATAGACCGGGTCGGAATCGAGCACGCGACCGAATCGATCGTGCTTCCGCGATGAAACCTTCTTCATGAAGCCGCTCCGATAGACGGGCGCAGGATCCACGGCGGCAAGACGCCTCTCAGCGAAGCTAGCGCGCACGGCCGCCAGCACGAGGCGCCAAGATAGCGCAGCGAACCCTACGCAAAATAGTTTTCGACGAGCGCCGCGCAGAGACGCGACGCTCGTTGAACTTGGCTAGAACTGCACCTTGGGAGCGACTTCCGCGCCCGCCGTCGCGTCGAAGCTATCGCGCTGCTTGAAGCCCATCATGCCCGCGATGAGCACTGCAGGGAACGTCTGGATCGCAGTGTTGTACTTCATGACGGTGTCGTTGAAGCTTTGGCGCATGTAGCTGATCTTGTCTTCAGTGTTGGACAGCTCTGCTTGAAGCTGCTGGAAGTTCGTGTTCGCCTTGAGGTCGGGGTATGCCTCCGCGACGGCAAACAGGTTCTTCAGCGCACCGGTGAGGAAGCCGTCGGCCTGCATCTTACCTTCGGGCGTAGGCGCGTTCATGACGGCGGTGCGAGCCTTGGTAACCTCCTCGAGCGTGCCGCTTTCGTGGGCGGCATAGCCCTTGACGGTTTCGACGAGGTTCGGGATGAGGTCGAGACGGCGCTGCAACTGCACGTCGATCTGCGCCCAGGCGTTATCCACCATGTTGCGGAGCTTGACGAGGTTGTTGTATAGCCCGATCACGGCCACAACCAGCACGACGACGATGACGAGGATGATGATCAATGGGATGCTCATAGCTCTCCTTTGCTGTTACGTGGCTAGCATTCTACCATCGTGCATGCCATTCAGGAAATCCGCTACCGATTGGTAAACCGAATCGTAACACTTAGATTTCGCGAATGCATCGGGCTGCCGAAATTTCAGCGGTTCGGCACCACGGCCGCACGCGCCGAGCCGAACATGGTAGCACGCGCCCACCAGCCGCGCATGCGCGCCTCGGCGGCCACGCGACCTGCATCGGCGAACGTGGCGCACTGCATGAACACGGCCGACCCGCTGCCCGACATGAGCACGCGCTGCACGTCGACGCGCTCGCTAGCCCACAAGCGGATGTCCACGAGCGCCGGAAGCAGGTGCTCGGAAACGGGCACGAGGTTGTTGCGCAGCGGCACGTCGGCGGCGCGCTGGGCTTCGAGGGCTGCTTCGCGATCGGCCTCGGAATTGGCCGTGGGATGCTCGTCGAACGCGCGGTACGCGGCAGCCGTGGACACGCCGCCCTCGGGCTTCACGAGCACGACGTTGCCGTTCATGGGCGCAAGGGCATGGTCGAACGCATCGCCCACGCCCGTGAAGCAAGCGCAGCCGCCATGCAGGAAAAACGCCACGTCGGCACCCAGGCTTCGTGCTGCTTCCTCGATACGCGGATCGTCGGCAGGCACGCCCCACAAGTGCGCAGCGCCCAGCAGCGCCGCGGCGGCGTCAGAGGAGCCGCCGCCCAACCCGGCCTCGGCGGGGATGTGCTTCTCGAGGCAGGCGACCACCGTCTCGTCAGCCGTGCGTTCCAATTTTTCAGCCAGCAGGCGCACGGCCTTCGCCACGATGTTGCTCTCCACGGGCACATCGAGCATCGCGAGCCCTTCGCGCGCAACGCACGAGAGATCGACGGATAGACCTTCTCCGCGTCCCGGCGCCAGCTTCATGCGTAAAACGTCGTGCAGCATGAGCGCATGCATGATGCTGACGGCCTCGTGATAGCCGTCCGCGCGCTTCGCACCGATGTCGAGGAACAGATTCACTTTCGCCGGTGCCACCAGCTTGACGGCATCGGGGCCGGCGAAGCCCGCGATGTCCACGCCTTGCGCGATGCGAGCCACGGCCAGCATGTCTACGGCGTTTTCGCCGTTCTTGCTCGGTTGCGTCATTTCGATTCCATTCGTTTCTTGCGCTTGCGCGCGAAGAAGCTGCGCAGCAGCTCGGCGCATTCATCGCCCAGAACGCCGGAGACAGCTTCGAAGGTGTGGTTGAGGCGCTCGTCTGCGTTGACCGCGTACAGCGTGCCGAGAGCGCCCGCCTTCGGATCGGCCGCGCCGTACACGCAGCGGTCGACGCGCGCTTGATGCATAAGGCCCGCGCACATCACGCACGGCTCCAGCGTCACGTACACCGTGCAGCCGGTTAACCGCCACACGCCCAAACGCTCGGCTGCCTGTTTGAGCGCGATGAACTCGGCATGCCCCGCCGGATCCTGCGTAGTCTCGCGCAGGTTGCACGCACGCGCGATCACCTGCGGCTCGGCCAAGGGGCGGCGCGTTCCAGGATCGATGGGCTCGTAGACGACAACGGCCCCGATGGGGACTTCGTCCAGCTCTTCGGCGCGGCGCGCTTCCTCGATTGCCATGCGCATGTAGTCTTCATCGGTCATGTCGCTTATTATATGCCAAAATACGCATCGAGTTCGCTTTCCTTGCCGTACGGCGCTAGCAGATGGCGCGCCACCGCACGCGCCATAGGGCGTAGCGCAGGGGCGAACACCAGCATAGAGTCCATCTCGATGGGCGCATTGATCAGCGGTCTCATGCAAACCTGATCGGTGACCAGCATTTTTGCGTACTCGGTTTGAATAATAAAGCAGCCTTTGCTGATTGAAACCTGAGCCAACATAAGGTTCTTGTCATGCATAAGCAACGTCATGTTGATGCCGTATTTTCGAAACGTCGCCTCGTACAGCCTGCCTTTGCAAGGGCTCGTCTGGATGACCGTCTTCCCCCTCAAATCCGTCTCGAAGTCGATGAACCTCTTGCGCGACAACGGGTCGCTGGCCGACAGCAAGACCGACAAACCGTCGTCGCATAGCTTTATTGAGGGCAATCCCAAATCATCAGGAGGCTTTATGGAAAACGCAAGCTCCAGCTCCCCTTCCGCTATAGCTTTCCAGAATGCATCATGGTCGCCGTCGACCACTTCGATCTTTACGCGCGGATCATCTTGGAAGCTCGCCAGCAACCCTCGCTTCTGGCTGTACCCCACGTACATGCTGAGCAAACCCACGCGCACCAGCTCGGAATCCGTTTGGCTAACCGAACGGATATCGGCAACGCACGCATCCCACAGCCGACCCTCTTCGTGCAGATAACGGAGAAGGATCCTGCCCGCCGCCGTCAGCTCGACGCCCTTCTTGCCACGGACGAAAAGCTGCGCGCCCAGTTGGCTTTCGAGGCTCTTCATGCTCTTCGACAAACCTTGCCGCGAAAGGTAAAGCGACTGCGCGGCTCGAGTGATGCTGCCCTCCGAGCACAGCGTGCAAAAATACCTTTTCTGATCGACATCCATACGAAACTTTGCCATGGTTGTTCCCCTCGCCTATGGCCTTCGCGCGTCCCCTCGACCGCTCCCGACAAGTGACGACGCGGTCGGATCCCCCTTATCTCAGTATAGACAAAACGACTGCGCTTGAAGCCTACAAGGTTGCGCTCCTTATCGCAAGATAAGTCGATGCGCATGACGTACACCCTTTTGACCTGGTATTACCGATATACGTCGACTTCTAGTTGACGCTTCATGGCATATAAGAGTTTCTTTTCGCACCCGCACGGTCAAACGTATAGTGCTCCAAGAGCGGGCCGGGATGCCCGCACCGTTACAGGAAGGGGATTGTCATGGGAAATCTGACACGCAGGGACCTTTTGAAGGGCTTGGGGTTGGGATCGGTCGTTCTTGCCTCGGGAGGCGCGCTCGCCGCTTGCTCGCCCAACGAGAACGAGACCGGGGGCGCAGCAAAAACCTCGTCGCAAGGTAGCAGCTATCAATTCGCTAAGCGCAAGAGCGACATCGCCGGCATGACGCAAACCGAAACCGACGTGCTGGTCATCGGCGGAGGCGGAGCGGGCCTGTGCGCCGCGCTCAGCGCTGCCGAGCAAGGCGCGCAAGTGACATTGTGCGAGAAGACAAGCGTTCTGGGCGGAGCCACCATGCTTTCAAGCGGCAAGATTCCCGCCGTAGGCACTCAGCAGCAAATGGACATGGGCGAAAACGACAGCGTGGACGCATGCGTTATGGACATCATGCGTCCGAACAACTACAGCGTTCGACCCGACCTAGTGCGCACCGTGACCGAACAATCAAAAGACATCGTCGAGTGGACCGAGAAGCACGGCGCAGTGTGGACCATCGACCAAGCGCTGTATTACGGTCAGACTGCGCACCGCATGCATACCACCGCCGATGCCGGCAAGGGACTGACCGATGCGCTCGTCGCAAGCATGAGCGCCAACGACGCAATCACGCAGATGCTGTCATGCGAAATGCAGGGACTGGTGCTTGCGGACGATAGCGACGACGTCGTAGGCGCTTACGGCAAAATGGGCAAGGACGAGCTGGCCATCCTGGCAAAGAACACCGTCCTAGCATCGAGCGGGTTCGCCAACAACCCCGACATGCTGGCGCAATACTGCCCCGAGGCCGTTGATGCTTTCAAAATGGTGGCGCCAGGAGCTACCGGCGAAGGCATCCTCTGGGCTCAAGAGCTGGGCGCGAACCTCCAGAACATGGGCGCCTACCAAGGCCATGCGTTTCACGGAGTAGACAACGGCAAAACGCTTGAACAAGGCATTGCGAACAACGGCGGCATCATGGTGAACCAAGAAGGCAACCGCTTCGCCAACGAATACACCGGCTATTCCGAACTGTCCCCTCATGTCATAGCGCAATCCGACAACATCGCCTACCTATGCTTCACCGACGCGCAGGTAGCAAAGAGCGCGAAATACGCTGAGTGGGAAGCAGAGGGCATCGTAATGAAAGGCGCATCCAGTGCCGAGCTGGCCGCCGCCATCGGGACGGACGCCGCGACGCTGGAAAAGACGATCGCAGAGTATCAGGCCGCCATCGAAAAGGGCGAGGATAAATTCAACCGATCCCATCTGCCGGAAAGCTTCGATGGCCCGTATTACGCAGTGAGGGTTACGGGCGAGATTCGCCATACGCAGGGCGGCATGGCAACCGATCTAGCAGGTCACGTGCTGCGCGCAGACAAGAGCCTGATCAAGGGATTATATGCAGCTGGCGGCTGCACCGAAGGATTCTCCTCACGCGGAGGTGCAGCCTACATGAGCGGCAACGGCCTCATTCAGGCACTCGTCTTCGGCAAGATAGCCGGAGCCGCCGCCGCAACTGAAAGCCCCGAGAGCGCAACCATCGTGGAATGAGCCGAAAGCGCAAAGGACGCTTACGAGCAGCCGACACGGACGAGCGATGCGGCTTCGTGCGACGCGCGGTCAATTTCTTGTCGCATTGCGATTGACTGCATGATATCCTAAACGCTGCGCACACGCGCAAACCCCATGCGGAGGCGTGGCCGAGTGGTTGAAGGCGGCAGTCTTGAAAACTGTTAAGCCGCAAGGCTTCGTGGGTTCAAATCCTACCGCCTCCGCCAGAAACGCAGCGCGCCCGGAACCAGCTGGTTCCGGGCGCTTTTCTTTGTTCGGTCCTGCCTTCCGGCTTGAACTCCCTGCTCACGAGCGAATGTTTCACGTGAAACATTCGAGAGGCGGCCGCTTCGCGCGCATGGAGCCGGCTTCGGCTGCGCATGATTGGGCAGCTCATGCGCAGCAAAATCGCCGGTTTGGCAGACCGAGCCCTTCTCCGTCCATAGAGGGAAACACGCGACCTGGCGTTTTACCAACAAGTTTGGCGCCGAGCGTCCTCAAACCGCGCTGAAACCAGGAAAAGACTGCCAAAAACTCGATTTTGCTGCAGAAGGCTGCGCAAAAAACGTCCATGAGCCGCGAGCGCCGGCGAACCGGACGGAGCACGGTAAGGGACCAGGCCCTTTCGTGGCGGAGCGGACGAAACGCAGCGAGGGGCTTGGGCGCCTTCGCGGCGGAGCGATCTCAGGAGACAGCGAAGAACTCGGGCACTGCAGCGAAGCGGGCGAATCCTTCGCAAAAAGAAACGCGCTCCTCGCCCGTTGGGAAAGGAGCACGTTGTTCATTGGAGTGCGTTCGGTCGCGGATGTTTCACGTGAAACATCCGTTCGCGGCGCAATGTCGAACGATCCGGCGCGCGGCCGCACAAGCGCCGCGCGAACAGGCGACCCGAGTCGACGGCCGCCCCGCCCCTAGCGTTCGCTCATGGGAACGTAATCGCGCTTGCCGCTGCGAATGGACTTGTACGCAGGACGGATGATGCGCTTGCCGGAGACGATCTCCTCGAAGCGGTGCGCAGCCCAGCCGGACATGCGCGCGCACGCGAACAGCGGCGTGAACAGATCCTCGGGAATGCCCATCATCGAGTACACGAAGCCCGAATACATGTCGATGTTCGCACACATGTCCTTGCTGGTGCCCTTCTCGCGCAGAATCACCTCGGGCGCCAGGCGCTCGATGCTTTCCAGCAGACGATACTCGGCCTCGAACTCCGTGCCCACGGCCAGCTTCTCGGCGAACTGCTTGCAGATGATGGCGCGCGGGTCGGACTTCGTGTACACCGCATGCCCCATGCCGTACACGAGACCCGTCTTGTCGAAAGCCTCCTTGTTGACGATCTTCGCCAGGTAGTCGGCCACCTGGCCCTCGTCGGACCAGTCGGCCACGTTCTGCTTGATCTCCTGCTGCATAGCTAGCACCTGATGGTTCGCGCCACCATGCTTCGACCCCTTGAGCGAACCGATAGCGCCGGCGTACGTGGAGTACGGATCGGTGTCGGACGAGGTCAGCACGCGCGTGGCAAACGTGGAGTTGTTGCCGCCGCCATGCTCGGCATGCAGGCACAGCATGATGTCCAGCATGCGCGCTTCCTCAGCCGTGAACTGGCGATCGGGACGCAGCATGGACAGGATGGTCTCGGCCGTGGACTGACCGGGAATGAAGCGATGCATGATCATGGAGCCGTTGTTGTATCGAGCCTGCTTCGCGTAGTAGGTCAGCACCATGATGCGCGGCAGACGCGAGATCAGCGAGATGGCGGTGTGGATCTCGTGATGAGCCGAGCGATCCTCGGCGTCCGCGTCGTAGGCGTACAGCAGCAGGATGGTGCGCTGCAGCATGTTCATGATGTCGGGCGGGGTGTCGCGCATGATCATGGAGGCGGTGAAGCCGTCGGGCAGTTCGCGCTCGGCATCGAGCGCGGCGATGAAGCGGTCGAGCTGCTCCTGTGTGGGCAGCTCGCCCATGAGCAGCAGGTACGCCACCTCCTCGAAGTTGAAGCGGCGATCGGCCACGCTGGTGTCCAGCAGGTCGTACACGTCGTAGCCGCGATAGCGCAGCATACCCTCGTCGGCTACCTTCTCGCCGTCTGAGACCACGTAGCCGTGAACGTTGGCGATGTTCGTAAGACCCGCGATGACGCCCGTGCCGTCGGCGTTGCGCAGGCCGCGCTTCACGTCGAACTGGTCGTAGCTCGCGGTTTCGATGGTGTTGATCGCCTTGAAGTTCTCGTACAGAGCGATCTGGCTTTCAGTTGCCATGGCGCATCCTTCCTGCCGCGCGAGCGCGGCCCCTCTTCCGAAATACCATGCTGCACGCGATGACCGCCCTTGAAACACGCGGTCTCTGGTGGATATGGCGAATGGGAAAATACGTCTCTCTTTATTATGATAAAGCGCAGCGACCCACTGCGCAATCAATGCATGCCAGTCACCCGGCGAAAACCACAGGCAGTACCCGGGAATCCACCGTCTCGTGGCGATTAGGTAACACGACCGCCTTGCCGCGCCCAAGCACCGACACTTGATTACAATGTTGACGAAGTCTGTAGGATTTAACCATGCAGTCCGCATCTCAACCCTCGACGTAGCGTCCGTCACCACGTGCGAAAGCGAGGATTCCTCTTGATTCTGACCGAAACCCTGGCCTTGCTCGTTGAAAAACGCGATTGGTTTTTCGAGCTCCTTCTGCAGCATATCGGCATCTCGCTCATATCCATTGCGCTGGCGGCGCTCATCGGACTGTCGCTGGGAATCGCCATCGCCACATGGAGGCGAGGGGCGAAGCCCGTGCTTGCGCTGGTCAACTTCGTGTACACCATCCCATCCATTGCGCTTTTCGGCTTCCTTATCCCCATAACGGGCATCGGCGACCCTACCGCCATCGTGGCGCTCACCGTGTACGCGCTGCTGCCGATGGTACGCAACACCTACACCGGCCTCACCACCATCGATCCCGCCATCATCGAAGCGGCACGCGGCATGGGCTCCACCGACCGCCAGCTGCTGTACCGCATCGAGCTGCCGCTGGCCGCCCCCGTCATCATGAGCGGCATCCGCAACATGGCCACCATGACCATCGCGCTGGCCGGCATCGCCACGTTCATCGGCGCAGGCGGCTTGGGCGTGGCCATCTTCCGCGGCATCACCACGAACACCATGGCCTTGACCCTGGCGGGCAGCGTGCTGATCGCGCTGCTAGCCATCGCGGTGGACCTGCTGCTGGGCTTAGCCGAGAAGTCCACGCGACGCCACCTGGAGCCTTCGAGCGCACGGCGGCAGAAGCGTTCGGGCGCGCGACGGGTTTCGCGTCGCAAGCTGGCCCCGGCCGTCGCGGCGGGCGCGGCCGTGGTGCTGATAGCGGGCGGGGCGTTCGCGTTCGCGAACCGCGGCGGCGGAGAGAACGTGGTGAACATCGCCACGAAGCCCATGACCGAGCAGTACATCCTCGGCGAGATGCTGAACACGCTGATCGAGCACGATACCGACCTCAAGGTGGAGCTCACGCAGGGCGTGGGCGGCGGCACGTCGAACATCGAGCCCGGCATGGAGAAGGGCGACTTCGACCTCTACCCCGAGTACACGGGAACGGGATGGAACGCCGTCCTCAAGCACGACGACACCTACGACGAGTCGATGTTCGACACGATGCAGCAGGAATACGAATCGCAGCTAGGCCTCACCTGGGTGGGCATGTACGGGTTCAACAACACGTACGGCCTCGCTGTGAGCCGCGACGCGGCCGAGCGCTACAACCTGCGCACGTATTCCGACCTGGCGGGCGCAGCGGGCGGCCTGACGCTGGGTGCCGAGCCCGACTTCTTCGACCGGCAGGACGGCTACCCCGGATTGCAGCAAGCCTACGGCATGGACTTCGGCACCACGAGAGACATGGACATCAGCTTGAAGTACCAGGCGCTGTTCGAGGGCCAGGTGGATGCCATCGTCGTGTCCACCACCGACGGGCAGGTGGCCGACGAGCGCCTCGTGGTGCTGGAGGACGACCGGCACTTCTATCCGTCGTATCTTTGCGGCAACGTCGTGCGACAGGACGCGCTGGAAAAGCACCCCGAGCTGCGCGGCGAGCTGCTGAAGCTGCAAGGGGCCATCACCGATGCCGACATGGCGCGCATGAACAACGAAGTGGAGACGCAAGGGCAGGAGCCGAAAGCAGTGGCCGACGCGTTCCTGGCCGAGAAGGGGCTGATGTAGCATGGAGCATGCATTCGCGCAGACGCACAGCGCGGAATCCTTCCCTAAAGGACTAGCTTCGCGTCGCAACTCCGGCGACTCCGTCGCCTGCGCTCGGGATGACAGGGTGGGACGTTCCGAGGGTTTCGCGATTTGTCATCCTGAGCGGAGCGCGCAGCGCGAAGTCGAAGGATCCCGTGCGGCGCCAGCAGAAGAAGGCTCCACACCCGCCGTCGCGTTCGAGCACGTCAGCAAGCGATTCGGCGATGCCGTCGCCGTGGACGACGCGAACCTCGACATCGACGAAGGCGCGTTCGTCACCATCATCGGCAGCTCGGGCTGCGGCAAGACCACGCTGTTGAAAATGGTGAACGCGCTGGCGATGCCCGACGATGGACGCGTGCTGGTGCACGGGAAGGACACGAGCGGCGTCGACCCCATCGAGCTGCGCCGAAACATCGGCTACGCCATCCAAGGCAGCGTGCTGTTTCCCCACCTCACCGTGGAGCAGAACATCGCGTACGTGCCCTCGCTGCTGAACAGCGGCGACGAGGGTCGCACCGAGGAGGCCGTCGCGAAATGGATGGACATCATCGGGCTGCCGCACGACATCATGGATCGCTATCCCGCCGAGCTGTCGGGCGGACAGGCGCAGCGCGTCGGCATCGCCCGCGCGTTGGCGGCCAGCCCCGACATCCTGCTGGCCGACGAGCCGTTCAGCGCCGTGGACGCCATCACCCGCGGCAGCCTGCAGGACGAGATCAAGCGCATCCATAGGCAGACGGGCATCACCGTGCTGTTCGTGACGCACGACATCGACGAGGCACTCGACCTGGGCGACAAGGTGCTGGTGATGGAGGCCGGCCGTGCCGTGCAGTTCGCCGAGCCGTGCGACATCCTGCGCAACCCCGCCACCGAGTTCGTCGACCGCCTGGTTACGCGCAAGCGCACCGTGTACGCGCGATAGCGCGCCGCCCCAGATAGCCGCCCTCAGCGAGAAAGCCGTCCCGAGTCGAGGGAGCCGCCCCTCCCACCACTATCCCGAGCCGGTCCTTGCACGCCGGAAGGGCCCTCGATGGCAAAATACCATCGAATTCGGAAGTCTCAAGGGAGGCGAAGGCAACCGTCTTGAAAGACAGGGACGACCGTGTCGTAAAACGCCTGGTCGACAAGGTACTGAAAACGCCACGCTTCGTAGCCTTCGATCAATCCGTTTTGTGGTTTCCGAATTCGGCCACTTTTTGCCAAAAGCACCGGGGTTCGCTGCACCGCCGTACCCCCGCACTCAGCTCAAGGTGGCTCGCTGCACAGCCGCACCCGACCAGAAGCGCACCGCCGGCATCGCAATTCGCCACCCGATCAGATCGCCTCCTCGTATCCCACGGGCAGCCCGAGCCGCCTTCTCAGGCGCAGCTTGCGGGCATGCCAGTCGGAGACGTTCGTTCGCAGGCGCTTGCCGAGGTGACGACGAATCGCTTCAGCCACCGCATCGGTAGCCGCAAGGCTGTTCAGCTCGTCATTGGTGACGCCGAGCACCGTCCAGCCCATGGCCGCCAACGCGTTAGCCCTTCTCGAATCCCGGATGCGGCTGAGTTCGCCTTCGTGATTCTCCTTGCTTTGATACTCCACGTCGAGCCTCGCTTCTGGCCAGCAGAGATCGCAGCGAAAGCTTTTCTTCCCGGAAATCGCGCGCGCCGCCGGACTTGCGATCACCTCGTAGTTCATGCGGGGAAAGCCCATGCCGTAACCTCCGCGGAAAGGACTGAATCCCAGGACAAGCGCGAATTTCGTCTCGCGCGACGATGCGGACCCGTCCACGAGAAATGGAAGGATGCGCGCGACCTTCTGCGCACCGCCGAGCGAGCTGTTGCACGCTACGTAGTCGCGCAAAGCCCGAACGCTTGTCAGCGGCTCGACATCGTATCCAACCGAAACGCCAGTACGCCTCGTCTGATACGACCCGCACAACTCCCACCCCAACTCAAGCAGCGAAACCTCGTTGCGGATCCGCGTTGCCATTTGAATGAATGCAAGCTCGGGTTTGCTGAAGAACACGTCATCGCCCAATCGAAAGAACGAGGAACGCGAGAAGCCCCTCGTGCACACATGAGGAACGCAAAGCTCCCCCGCCCGACCGTTCGGCGTGCTCACCAACACGTGACTAGGCCTTTCGAACCTCAGACCCGGATGATCCCCTTCTATGCGCTCAAGCGCCGAGCTGAGCTCTTTGGTGCGCGGGGCGCGCTCGGGGATGCTTGGTTTTCCGCTCCTCACCGAAGCTAGCTCGCAGGGTTGGGCCATGCGCAGCATCTGCAAGGCCGTGATGTATCCGAAAACAATGCGTGATTGCGAGGCACGTGCGATCTTCTGCACAAGACCCCCTTATTTGCCCTGGGCGGAGAGGATCTTGCAGACGTGGTAGGGGAAGACGAGGGCATCGCTTCCAGCAATGGGCTACTCGAACGATGGAGAGCGCCTGCACTGGCTCTGTAGTGAGGCTGATTCTATCATGATCGGGCAGTTCATGGCAGCAGCCGTGGCAATAGTTGGTCGAATTCGGAAAAAGAAAAAACCGGGAAAGAGCCGGCAGTTTTCGCGAGCTGGGGTTTTTGCTGCGCCTTGGGCGCTTGCCGAAAGCGCAGGGGCGATCGCGAACGTGCAGGCTTCCGAATTCGCACACTATTTGCCAAAAAGACAATTCCGACTTGCAAGGACAGAAAAAAAAGGGGGGGGGTCGACCTGAACTGCCTCCCATTTCTTGGACAAGAAAGTAAAGTTCGAGAGATGGGAGGCTTCTTTATGCCGCCGAAGCATGACAGGAAGATGCGCGAACTAGCGGTCGAGCTGTTCGACGAGGGGTACGGCAGGGACATCGTCGCCGCGAGGCTTTGCATGTCGGCCAGCATCGTGGAAAAATGGCTTCTGACGTACAGGTCGGTCGGAAGCGAGGTGCTGCTCTGCATGGGTAGCCGGAAAACGAGATACGCTTGGGAGACGAAGGCCGCCGCAGCTCGGGCCGTCGTGGACGAGGGGATGGGCAAGCCCGAGGCCATGGCCGCCTTCGGCATCGCGTCGAGGACCCCGCTCGACTCCTGGTGCCGGCTCTACCGCGAAGGCGGGGCCGACGCTCTCAGGCCCAAGCCCAAGGGCAGGCCGAAGGGATCTGCGGCTCAAAGCGCGCCCAAGACGCGCGAGCAAGAGCTCGAGGCGCGCGTGCGCAGGCTCGAAGCCGAGAACGCCTACTTAAAAAAAGTCCGCGCCCTGGAGGCGGAGAAGTCTCGAGCTGGGAGAAGTCCCAAGTGATCGAGATGCTTTCAGGGCAAGGCCACGCTCTTTCCGACCTGTTGGCAGCCGCCGGGCTCCCGAGATCGACTTACTACCGCGCCCGCTCGCACCCGCCGAGGCCGACGAGGCCGGAGCTATGGGAGAAGGTGGCGGAGGTGCTCTCCCGCACGGCCAACGGCTGCGGACACAGGCAGGTCGCCATGGCCCTGCGCGCCGAGGAGGACGTGGCGATAGCCGACAAGACCGCACTGAAGATCATGCACGAGATGGGCATCAGCTGCGGCATCCGGCGCGAGAGCGACTACCACAGGTACAACTCGTTCAAAGGCGTTGTCGGCAGGGCGTTCGACAACGTCCTGGACAGGGACTTCTCAGCCGACGAACCCTGGCAGAAGCTCGGCACGGACGTCACCGAGTTCAAGGCCCCGTGGGGCAGGGCCTACTTTGCCCCAGCGTACGACTTCGGCAGCAAGGAGATCGTGTCCTGGAGCATATCGCGGTCTGCGAACATGGCGCAGCAAAAGGAGATGCTGGAAGGCCTGCTGGCGAAGATGCCGGAGGCCGCGAGCCCGGTCATGCACTCCGACATGGGATGGCAGTACCAGCACGACGGTTATTGCAAGACGCTCGAGGAGGCGGGCATCGTCCAGAGCGTGTCGAGAAAGGGCAACTGCATCGACAACGGCGCGACCGAGCAGGTCTTCGGCCATATCAAGGACGAGTTCTTCCGCGGGCAGAGCTTCGAGAGCTTCGAGGAGTTCAAGGAGAGGCTCGAGGCGTACATCGTCCACTGGAACACGAGGCGAAGGCAGGTTAAACTGAAAGGACTGACCCCGGAGGAATTCCGGAACCAGTCCTTAGCAGCATAGCCACCTTTATTTTCCTTGTCCAAGAACCGGGACGCAGTTCAACCTGGCAAAAATTCTTCCTCGCGCCCCCTTCTAAAAAATAGTCAACGGGGTAGCATGGTCTTCGATCCGTTGACCGGCCGGTCAACGGCGGCAGGAAAGGAGGCGGCAGTGGACGACCGACGCTCGAAATTCGAGAGCCTTCCCGAAGAGCGGCGCGAGGCCATCGTCAGCGCCGCCGTGGAAACGTTCGGCAAGAACGATTACAAGAACGCCTCGACCGAGACGATCGCGCGCAGGGCAGGCATCTCGAAGGGCCTTCTGTTCTTCTACTTCAAGAACAAGAAGGAGCTGTACCTGTACCTCATGGAGCATCTGATGGAAAAGGTGTCCAACCTGGTGCTGGACGATGGGTATTGGGAGATCGACGACTTCTTCGAGCTGCTCGTCTACGCGGCGGAAACCAAATCCAAGGTGCTGAGCAAGTTCCCCTACCTGCTGGAGTTCTCCATCCGGGCCTTCTACCCGGAGCACAAGGACATAAAGGATACGATGGACAGCTGGACGCAGCGACAACTCGACTTTATGTTCACGACGTACTTCAAGAACGTGCGGTTTGACCGGTTCCGCGACGACATCGATCCGAAGTACGTGCTCAACATGCTGATTTGGCTGGCCGACGGCTATCTGCACCAACAGCAAGCGCTGCATCAACGCATCGATTTAGACGCCATGATGGACGAGATGTACCGCTGGTGCGACATGCTGAAAGCCTATTCGTACAAAGAAGAGTACCGGAGGCGATGAGATAGCAACCCCATCCCTTTGTCTCCCTTTGTCTCATTAAGGAGGAATACCGATGAGCGACCCCGTGATCGAACTCAAGGGGCTCAAGAAAGACTACGGCAACGGCCGCGGCGTGTTCGACGTGTCGTTCTCCGTGGAACGCGGCGAGGTGTTCGGCTTCCTGGGGCCGAACGGCGCTGGGAAAACCGTGACCATGCGCAACCTCATGGGCTTCATTCGCCCCGATGAGGGCACCGTGAGCATCGACGGCCTGAACTGCTTCAGCCAGCGCAGCCGCATCCAGGAGCGCCTGGGCTACCTGCCGGGCGAGATCGCCTGCATGGACGAGATGACCGGCGCGGCCTTCCTGGAATTCATGGCGCGCATGAAGAAGCTGCGCGACCGCACGCGCATGAACCAGCTGGTCGAGTACTTCGAGCTGGACCCCGCGCGGCGCATCCGCAAGATGTCGAAGGGCACGAAGCAGAAGGTGGGCCTGGTGTGCGCGTTCATGACCTCGCCCGACATCGTTTTGCTGGACGAGCCCACCAGCGGCCTCGACCCCCTCATGCAAAGCCGCTTCATCGACCTCGTGCTTGAGGAGAAGCGTCGCGGCGCCACTATCCTGCTTTCATCGCACCTGTTCGACGAGGTGGAGCGCACGTGCGACCGCGTCGCATTCATCCGTGCGGGCAGGCTGGCCGCCGTCGAGCGCATGAACGACGTGAGGAAGAGCCGCAAGCGCGTGTTCGCGGTGACGTTCGCCGACGAGACCACGCGCGACCGCTACGCGCAGGCGCATCCCGACGCACGGAAACAGGGCGCGGCTAGCGTGGAGGCAGCCGTGGCCGGCAACCCCGACGCGTTCGTGAAAGACTTGGCCGCCTACGACATCGTGGACCTCGCCGCGCGCGAGCAAACGCTGGAAGAGCTGTTCATGCACCTGTACGGCACGACGAACCAGGTGGAGAAAGGAGGCTCTCATGAATAGGACGTTGTTCGCCAAAGAGCTGCGCGCGAACCTGTTCGTCAGCCTCATCATCGCGGCGGTGCTGGCTATGTACATCGGCGTGATCGTCAGCATGTACGATCCGGAGCTGGGAGAAAGCCTGGATGCCATGATGCAGAGCATGCCCGAGATGTTTGCGGCGTTCGGCATGTCGGTGCAGGCCACCACCCTCATCGACTTCATGCTGAACTACCTGTACGGGTTCTTGCTGACCATCTTCATCCTCGTGCTCATCCTGATCGTGGCGAACAAGCTGATGGTGCGCTACCTCGATCGCGGCGCCATGGCGTATCTGCTGGCTACGCCGAACAGCCGCACGCGCATCGCGCTGACCATGGTGGGCGTGATGGTGACCATTCTGGTGGCGCTCATGGCAGTGGTGACGTCGCTCGAAGCAGGTTTCGCCGAAGCGCTGTTCCCGGGCGAGCTGGATATGCAGGCGCTGATGCAGGTGAATGCGGGATTGTTGGCCCTATGGCTGGCGATGGCCGGGTTGTGCTTCCTGTCCGCATGTCTGTTTTCGAACGCGACGGCCGCCCTGTGGGTGGGAGGCGGCCTGAACATCCTGTTCTTCCTCATGCAGATGGTATCGCAGGTGGGCGACAAGTTCGAGTTCCTGAAGAACGTCAACCCGCTGACGCTGTTCGACTACTACGGCCTGGCCGCGGGCGACGCGTCAGCCGTCGGCGGCGCGATCGCGCTGACCGTTGGCGCGGTGGCGCTGTTCGCCGTGGCGGTTGCGGCCTTCGATCGGCGCGACCTCAGCATCTAGAGCATTCCGCACGAGAAAGGACGGGAACGGCGCTCGGCCGTTCCCGCCCTTTGATGTTTACGCCTGCTCTTCAACCTGCGTGAACGCGCCGTTTTCAACCGTCGCATGCAGCACGACGGTCTTGTCGCTGTCCGACGCCTCCCACGACCGCGCATACGTGAACGTCAGCGTTGCCTCGCCCGAGCCGTCGGCTTTGAAGTTGAACGTGTGCACGCCGCCTTCGCCCGTCTTGGGCTGGGCGCCGTCGCTCGCGGGGACGAACTCGTCGCCGTCGGGCTGCACGGCCGAGCCGTCGATCTGGAAGGTCCACTCGTACCCCGTCGTGGGGTTCGCGTCCAGCTTGACCACGAGGTCGCCCTGGCTGAACTCCGCCGACCCTTCGGCGATCTGGACCTCGGATCCCGGCGCAGCCGAACACCCGACGGCGAACGCGATGAAAGCCGCCATGCACGCTCCTGCTATCACGAGTTTCAGACGAGCCTTCATCGCGCACTCCTTCCGAGCGGTTTCGCTTTCCCGCAGTATAGCGGGGGGCGCGCTACTCCTGCACGCTCACGTCCGTGAACGTGCCGTTCTGCACCGTGGCCTTCACTACGATGGTGGTCTTCACATCGTTGGCATTCGACGTGTTCGCCAGTTTCATTGTGATGGTGGACTCGCCGTTGTTCTGGTCGTCGGCCAGGAACCCGAACGCGTGCATGCCGGCCGCGCCCACGACGTCCTGGGAGTTCTGATCGTTGAAGCCGGAGGACGGCAGGTCGGCGTCGGTGTCCTTCAGCACGGTGTTGCCGTTAACCTCGGCCGTCCACTGGTACTGGACGTCGGCGTTCGAGTCCAGCAGCACGAGCATGTCGCTCTGGGAATAGGCGACCCAGCCGTTCGGAACCTTGAGGACGGTGCCTTCGCCGATGCTGCTGCCGTCGCCCATCTGGTTGCCGTTGTTGTTATTGCCGTTGTTGCTATTGTTGTTGTCGGCATTGTTGTTGCCGTTGTTGTTGTCGCCGTTGTTACCGTTGCCATTGTCGTTGTTCTCGGTGGCAGGGTTGGCGTTGTCGCCTCCGTTGTCGTTGTTGCCCGCGTTGTCGCTTGAGCAGCCGGCAACGGCGAACAGCGCCAGCACCAGAGCGGCAAGCACGCCGATCATCGACCATTTCGCAGTCTTCGTCATAACAGCCTCGCTTTCTTCGTTGGATTCAAGACGCGTTCTGCCTCATCCTAGCCACGCGCACGCACGAAGAGGCCGGGCATGCCCGCTTGTAATCGCCCCGCAATGCGGGCGAATGTTTCACGTGAAACATCGACGAGGCTGAATGCCGTTGAACACGGAGAGACGACCTGCCGATAGAGGCTGTGCAGCAAATCGCAGCGGTTCTGCAAGTTTTTCGACTTTGTGGCAGAATGACTTTCGCGGCCGATCGTCCCACCAGGCCTTTTGACCCAGAGGCTCGAAAGCTTTCCGCAGGCTTTTCCTTAAGGCGGAAGAAACCCCTGATCGCAACGATCCGAACTTGCCACGAAGTCGAAAAACTTGCAGAACCGCTGCGAAAAACGACGCTGCCTGCGATCCGACAAGTCAGCTGGTCGCGGAACAGCTTCGCCTACGGTTCCCGGAAGAATTCAAGACTGGCCGATTCCGCAGAAAGCGCGCCGAGCTCCTTATACGGTGCACGACGAACATGCGGCGTTCGTTCGACAAACTAACCATTTATGCAGTTCAAACACCTATTTCGCGCACTATTCCCAAAAAGTCTGAAAAAGTCGTTGACAGCATGGGGCAATACCGGCATAATAACTTTTGCTGTTTCGACGTGCGCCGTTACCTCAGCTGGATAGAGGGACTGACTACGAATCAGTACGTCGGGGGTTCGAATCCCTCACGGCGCACCATTTCAGCTTCTAATTCCGCAACGACTGGCAGCAGCACGTGCGGATTTTTTATTGGTCAGGGAAAGGAACGTACTTGAAGGTTCGAAAATCGAAGCCTCACAGTAAGTAGTTCTTCCTTCGTCTTCCCTTACGTCGGCAGTCGAAGGAACGACTGCGGCGGCTCATGGCTTAACACACATTTTGCATTGCGCGCGACGCGCGCGTCTTTGCACACGGTATCATGAGGTGTACGGCCATGGGCATGACAGTAAGGGATACCACCATGCTCTACCTCTCTCAAATGATGGGGAAACCCGTCGTGGACACCCAGGGCGAGAAGATCGGCACCATCTCCGACCTCGCCATCTCCACCGGCGAAGTGTTCCCGCGCATCACCAGCCTGGCCTTCCAGGGGCCCGGCAAGGTTCCGTTCATGATCTCGTGGCGCAAGTACGTCGACACGTTCGACGAGGACGGAATCACCCTCAACGCCGAGGCGCACGACATCCGCTTCAGCTATCTGCAACCTGACGAAGTTCTGCTGGCGCGCGACCTGCTGAACCGTCAGATCGTGGATACGCAAGGCCTGAAAGTGGTGCGCGTCAACGACCTCAAGCTGTCCGTTTCGGGCTCGCAGCTGCGCCTGCTGGGCGCCGAAGTGGGCGTGCGCGGCATCCTGCGCGGGCTGGCCTCCTGGCTGGAGCGCGCCGTGGTGGCCGTGGCGAAGGTGTTCGGCAAGAAGATCGACGAGCAGATCATCGCCTGGAACTACATGGACCTGCTCGATCGCGACCTGTCCGAAGTGCAGCTGTCCGTCACGCACAAGCGCCTGGACGAGCTGCACCCCGCCGACGTGGCCGACATCCTGGAGCAACTGGACCCCCAGCAGCGCGCCAACGTGTTCCAGCATCTGGACGATGCGCAGGCCACCGAGGCCATCTCCGAGATGGACGACGAGTACCAGGCCGACTTCATCGAAGACCTCGACGACGCCCGCGCCGCCGGCCTCTTGGGCGACATGGACCCGGACGACGCGGCCGACATCGTGCGCGACCTGTCGTACGAGAAGGCCGAGACGCTGCTGCGCCTCATGGGCGTGGAGGACGCCACCGAGATCCGCCGCCTGCTGGGCTACAAGGACGGCACGGCCGGCGGCATGATGACCACGCAGTTCGTGGCCGTGAAGGCCGACAACACCGTGGGCGAGACCATCGAGGTGCTGCGCGAGCTGGACGACGACCACCCCACCGTGCATTACGTGTACGTGCTGAACGACTACGACGAGTTCGTGGGCGTGCTGAGCTTGCGCACCCTCGTGCTCACCGACGACGCGCGGCCCGTGCGCGACGTGATGTTCGACGACGTGATCTCCGCGACGCCGGACGAGACCGAGGAGGACGTGGCGGCCGACATCTTCAAGTACGAGCTGCCCGCCATGCCCGTGGTGGACGAGCACGGCGTGCTGCTGGGCATCGTCACGGTCGACGACGCGTGGGACGCCATCGAAGAGGACGTGAGCGGCGACAAGACGAAGGCTACCCTGCTCAAGGTGCTGGGCGGCCTCGTGGCGTCCATCCTGTTCCTGGCGCTGTACACGCTGGTGCTGCTGCAGATCATCGGCTACGCCGGGAGGTAGCGCCATGATGATGAAGAAGAACGAGAAGCTCGAAGTGCGCGACGTCGCCGTCGACGCGATCGAGTCGACCGAGCTCGTCGAAGCTCCCGAGAAGAAGCAGCCCAAAAAGATCTGGCTGCTGCTGGCAGCGCTGGGTCCTGGCATCGTCACGGCCATGGCCGGCAACGACGCGGGCGGCATCTCCACCTACTCCACCGTGGGCGCGAAGTTCGGCTTCGCCACGCTGTGGGTCATCCCCATCATGTGCGTGCTGCTGATCGTGGTGGAGATGACGGCCGCGCGCATGGGCGCCGTCACCGGCAAGGGCTTCGCCGCGCTCATCCGCGAGCGCTTCGGCATCCGCCTGACCGCGCTGGCCATGCTGGCGCTGCTCATCGGCAACGTGGCCACCACGTTCTCCGAGTTCGCCGGCATCGCCAGCGGCATGGAGATGTTCGGCGTGTCGAAGTACCTGGCTGTGCCCGTGGCCGCCGTGGCCGTGTGGCTTCTGGTGGTGGGCGGCAGCTACAAGCGCGTGGAGAAGGTGTTCCTCATCCTGTCGCTGGTGTTCGTCACCTACATCGTGGCGGCGTTCATGGCCGAACCGAACTGGGAAGAGGCTCTGACCAGCACCGTCGTGCCGCGCATCGTGAACGACCAGAGCTTCGTGTCGCTGGTCATCGCGATGATCGGCACCACCATCGCGCCGTGGATGATGTTCTTCAACCAGAGCAACGTGGTGGAAAAGGGCGTGTCGGTGAAGGATCTGTTCTCGCAGAAGGTGGACGTGATCGCCGGCACCATCGCCGCGTGCCTCGTGGCCTGGTTCATCATCGTGACCACGGGATCGGTGCTGTTCCCGCAGGGGATCGAGATCGAATCGGCCGCCGACGCGGCGCGCGCGCTGGCACCGTTCGCCGGGCACTACGCCGAAGCGCTGTTCGCCATCGGACTGATCGCCGCGTCGTTCTTGGCGGCCTGCGTGCTGCCGTTGACCACGGCGTTCGTCATCTGCGAGGCCTTCGGCTGGGAGGCGGGCGTTTCGTTCAAGTGGAAAGAGGCGCCGCTGTTCAAGAGCATCTTCACGTTCGTGATCGCGTTCTCGGCCGTGGTGGTGCTGGTGCCGAACATCGACCTCATGGGCGTGATGCTGACCGCCCAGTTCGTGAACGGCCTGGTGCTGCCGGTGCTGCTGGTGTTCATGGCCATCATCGCCGCGGACAAGCGGGTTATGGGCGCGTACCGTTCGCGCATCGTGTCGCGCGTGCTGATCTGGGTCACCGTGGGCATCGTCACCGTGCTCACCGCCGTGCTGCTGGTGATGCAGGTGCTGGGCATCTAGACGCCTCGGCGGCGGCGCGGCGAAAAGAGCGCAGCCGCCGGGCTGCGTCGACGCTACTTGACGGCGTCGAGCAGGCGGCGGCTTTCTTCCTGCAGTCGTTCGGCCAAAAACGTGCGGCTGTTGTCGCCGTTGCGGGCGCAGTCGAGCAGCATCTGCACCGTCAAGCTGGACAGATAGGCGTCCATGCTCTCTTCGATGAGATCGTAGACCTGCTTGATCTCCTGCACCATCGCGCCGCCCTTGCGCGCATCGCGCTTCGCGCGCGTGGACTGCTTCGCATCGTCGTCGAGCGCTTCCATGATCTCCAGCACGTTCGTGTCGGCCGGATCCTTCGCCAGGCGATAGCCGCCGTGCTTGCCCGGACGGGCCTCGATGATGCCTGCGTTGCGCAACAGCTGCGCCAGCTGGATGAGGTAGTCGCGCGGAATGGACATGTCCTCCGCGATATCTTTCGAGGAGCAGGTGGTACCTTGCGCAGCCAAGTACAAGATGGCGCGCATACCGTAATCGGTGGATGCCTTGAGTTGCACTGCTGTCTCCTTACTCTATGTCGCCCGGCATGCATGATGCCTGGTGAGCGACCTACTTATATATGCTTGGTAGTCAATTTCTCCTTAGAAAACAACAAACGACGCATACGCAGCGTCGTTTGAGGTGGTGCACCCCTTGCGACTGCGAGGGAGAGCTATCTAAGGTGGTCCGAGTGTACCCAATGCAAAACGATTATAGCAAGGTCAATGATGGGTTTGCAGGTCAAATCGAATGGAAACGGTTACGTTTGCGCTAACTCCCCACACCTCCGCCATTATCGTGCAACGGCGCCGTTACGTCGATGCTATACTGCGGTCTATGGAGACGAAAAAACAACTGCGCTCGCGCGTGCTGGCACGTCGCGATGCGCTGCCGGAAGAGGTGCGTGCGCGCAAGAGCGCGGCGATATGCGCGCGGTTGGAGCAGGTGCTGGCGGAAGCGCTGGCGGGCGCGGAAGGTGCGGGGACGGCGCAGGTTTCGGCCGAGGGGACGTCGCGCGCGGATGCGACGGGCGGGAGCGCGGTTCCCACTGTGGCCGTGTTCGCGTCGATGCGCAGTGAGGTGGACACGCGGCCGTTCGTCGAGGCGGCGTACGCGCACGGTTGGGACGTGTGCTTCCCCTGCATGGTGCGCGAGGAGCCTGCAGCGGGCGGGTCGCGGGCGGCGGGTCGCGCGGGCGCGGACGAAGCAGGCGGGTCGCCGGTGCCGAGCGAGCCGCGGGCGGGAGACGTGCCGCGAATGCCGAGCGGGTCGCGGGCTGCAGGCGAGGCGAGCGGACGGCGGGCAGCGGGCGAAACCGGCGGCACGAGCGGGTCGCCCCAGATGCGATTCTACCGCGTGGCGCGCGAGCAGCTGGACGCGGCCGCAGCGGGGTTCCTTGGCGCGCCCCTGCGCTGCCTTGCCTGCGAAGCGCTGGAGCGCGACGGGTTCCAGGCCGTCGATCCCGAGGAGCTCGACGCCGTGGTGGTGCCGCTGGTCGCCTTCGACGATGCCGGGCGACGCCTGGGCTACGGCGGCGGCAACTACGACCAGCTGCTCCCCCGCTTGCGCGCCGATGCCGTCGTGATCGGCATCGCCTTCGACGAGCAGCGCGTGGAAACCGTCCCCTGCGAGCCCCACGACATCGCCCTGCCCCGCGTAGTGAGCGGATAGCGCGCCCATCGTCCTAGCCTCGCACGGCGAATCTGGGCGCGGGCGCCGCAGCGTGCAGATCGACGCGGAAGCGCTCGATCAAGGAAGCGCAATTTGCAGTGGGCACGAAAACGCCTGGCGCGCTTCTTCCGCAACCCGAATGTTTCACGTGAAACATTCGTTCGCTTCGATGTCCGGCAGGGTCGCATGATCGCGACGGTGCGAACACCGGATGTTTCACGTGAAACATCTGTGCGGTTCTGCTCGGCTTCGCAGAGCGCGGCGGGCGCGGGTGCGTTATAGTGGGGCGCGACTGTTTCGCAAGCAAAGGGGAAACGATGAACGCGCACGCATCCGACAAAACGCGAATCCTCGCCCTCGCGGCGGCGGCCACGCTCGGGTTCGGCCTGCTGCAGGGCGCGCGGCTGCTCGACCTCAACACGGGGCCCTACAGCCCCAGCCCCTACGCCCTGGTAGGCCTCGCGGCCGACGGGCTCACGTTCCTCGTCGTCGCCGTCCTTTCCTACGTCGGGCGCATCGACCGGGCGAAGCCGCTGTTCGTCACGGCCGTCGTCGTCAGCTCGATCTACGCCGTGCTCGTTGCGTCGGGCAACACAAACGATATCGCGCTTATCGCCATGCAGGTGACGGCGGGCATGGGCTGGTCGCTGTCCATCCTCTGCTGGATGGAAGTGTTCACCAGCTACCGGCCGCGGCTTTCGCTTCCCCTGATCGCCGCCGCGTATCTCATCGATACGCTGCTTCCGCCGCTGACCAGCTCGCTGTTCCCAGGCGGGCGCAGCATCATGCTGCTGGCGTCGTTCGTCCTGTCCACCGTCGCGCTGCTGTGGTGCCTGCGCAACAACGCGTTCGTCGCCCAGCAGATGAAGGAATCCGTCGCACCCGCCACCTCCATGGCCGAGGCGCTTTCGCGCACGAAGCGCGCAGTCGTCGGGACGTTCGCGTTCTCGCTGATCTGCGGGTTCGTGATCGAGCTCGACATCCACAACAACCTGCAGTACGCGCAGACCGACCTCACCGGCCTGTTCGGGATCATCGCGGCCGTGGCCATGCTGGCCGTGCTGCTGGTGGCGAAGCCGCGCAAGGCGAACATCGACTACATCACGCCCATCACCGCGTTGTGCCTGGTCACCATCTTGCTGTACCGCAGCCTCAACGTCGCCGACGGGCACGTGGCCGGATCGCTGATGACCGCGTTCCTCATCTCGTTCTACGTGTTGCTGTGGCTCATGTTCATCAGCGAGGCGAACGAGCGGAAGCTGCCGGCGTTCTTCCTGCTGGGCTTGGCCTTGGGCGTCGCGAGGCTGTCGGTGGCGCTGGGACGCTTCGCGGCGCAGACGCTGTTGGAGCAAACCGGCGTCGATCCGCAGCTCGCGCTCGTCGGATCGGTGTGGCTGCTGGTGGCCACGTTAGCGCTCATGTTCTGCAGCTACCTTCGCTATGCGTCGAAGCGGGATGCGGCCGGCGATGCGAGCGCCCCCGAGGAAGCGGCGGCCGCCCCGCTGGCGCACCTGTCGGCGGGCGATGCCCTCGTGCAGATGAAAAGCACCTACGAGCTGACGAACCGCGAGTTCGAAGTGATCGAGGAGTTTGCGGCGGGACGCAGCGCCCGGGCCATCGCCGAGCGTTTCACGCTGTCGGAGCACACGGTGAAAACCCACCTGCGCCACGCTTACGCGAAGATGGACGTGCACTCGCGCCAGGAATTGCTCGACCTCATCGAGGAGACGAGCGCCGCCAAGAAGAGTTAGCCCTTTTCGTTGACAACCCCATCGCGGGGGGGCAACGCCGTCGCGAGGACGAAACCCGCAACGAATCAGCAATCGAACGAATGTTTCACGTGAAACATTCGGAGCGCTTGGCGCCGCGACAAGCGTGTGCGGATCCCTGTCGTCCTATGGGACGATAGAGCGGGGATTTTCGACGCATGCTTGACGGCGGGCAAACGCAAGCGTAGGCCGGGGAGGGGGTCCGGCCTGCGCGCGAGGGAAGATCGGGTTGTTACGCCGTGGCCAGCGCCGCTCCCGTCAGACGACCCATGGTGAGGGCGCTGGAGTTGGAGCAGTGGCGCACAAAGCTGCGGTTGTACATGAAGCGGTGCGTGGCCTCGCCCACCGCGAACAGGCCGGGGATGACGCTGCCGTTTTCGCCGAGCGCTTGGCACGATGCGTCGGTTTTCACGCCGCCCATCGTGGCCACGTAGGACGGCACGAACTTCACCAGGTAGAACGGGCCGTCGCCGTACGCCGCCAGCATGTCGGCCTTCTTGCCGAACGCCTCGTCCGCACCCGCAGCTGCCGCCTGCTGGTACGCCTCGAACGTCGCCGCAAGCTGGGGCGCGCCGGCCGCGTCGGCCAGCTCCTCGATCGAAGCGCCCTTCAGCACGTCGCCCGTGGACAGGCCCTTCTCGATGACTGCGACCACCTCGGCGTTCGAGCTGTCGAACAGCACGTAGTACGGCCCCGCCTGGTTGTCGGTCATGGACGTGGCCAGCGCCGTCACCGGGGCCGCCTCGTTCACGAAGCGCGCGCCCGTAGCGTCTACCAGCATCTTCGACGACGTGGCAGCGCCTTCCATGCCGGTGTCGCACAGCTTCTTGAAGCCCGCGTCGGCCTTCGTCAGCGTGCGCGTGGGCATGATGACGTTCGGGATGACCCACGGGTCCTCGTACAGCGCGGCGCCGATGGCGGAGGCCATGGTCATGCCGTCGCCCGTGTTCATGGCGTTGCCCAGGTACTGGAAGCCCATCTCGTTGATGGCGGGCACCAGCTGGTCGCAGTACTCCGCGCTGCCGCCGAAGCCGCCGGTGGCCAGCACCACGGCCTTCGCACGCAGCTCTTGGGCACCGTCAGGCCCCTCAACCTTCACGCCCACCACGGTGTCGCCGTCCATGATCAGCTCTTTCGCCTCGGTGGACAGCATCGTCCGCACGCCCAAGCGCTCGAATTCGGCCGCGAACGCGTTCGCCACCTGGACGCCCGCTTCCGTCGCGGGGTCGGCGCTGACGTCGGGCTTCACCGTGTCGGTGCCCACCATCTCCTTGGTGAACGACTTCTCGAACGTGATGCCCAGCTGCTCCACCCACGCAATGGTGGCGCAGCTTTCCTCCATCATGCGCTGCATGCGGCTATAGTCGGGATACGGCGCGTCCACCTTGCCGATCTCGGTGAGGTTGCGGTAACGGCTGACGAACTGGTCCATGGTGTCGGGCGTCTCGGATTCGAAGCACCACTCGTCCTTATTCTCTGGAACCTGGGCAATGGACACGTTGCCCTTCGAGGTGAGGAAGGTGGACGTGAGAAACGGCGCCTTGTCGACCAGCAGCACGCTCGCGCCGCTCTGCGCCGCGGAGATCGAACAGGCCGAGCCGGCCAGACCCGAACCGATGACGATGATATCGGCTTGCACGGGCTCGGTTGCGCCCGACGCGCCGTCCTGCTTCTTGGATTCGGGCTTCGGGCTGCATCCGGTCAGCGCGAGCGACCCGCCCAGCACCATAGCCCCCATGACGAACTGCCTTCTGGTGAACGTGCTCCCCATTGCTCTCTCCTCTCGTAGACAGGCGGCCGAGCCGCCTCGAACGCTGCGCACTATACGACGGAGGAAGGAGCGCACCATCGCACGAAAGGACGTAACTTTCGATCGCACGAAACGAGCTATGGGCGTTTTAACTGGGAATATGCGTTGAACGGTACAGATGTTCCACGTGAAACATCCGTACATCTGGCGGGCACGGCGGGCGGGGCGACGCGGGGCGTTAGCCATTGCGCGCGGGGCGACGCGGGCGCGGCGGGCGGGGAAGATGCGGAGCGCGGCAACGCGGGGCGCTCGCCGTCGCGCGCGAGGCGAAGCGGGCGCGGCGGGCGGGGAGCGACGCTGGGCGCAAGCGACGCCGGGCGACGCGCGGCGGCTCCGGGCGCAAAAAAGCGCCCGGGGCGGAGTGGCCGTCCCGGGCGCTCGCTGCGCTTCGCTTGCTCGCTTGCCCGCGTTCGCGCTTACGCCTTCACCGCCCCGTACTTCGAGCGGTTCAGCACCAGCACAGCCGCGATCATCAGCACGGCGCCCACGACGAGCGCGATCCACGGGTTGCCCGTGAAGCCGGCGATGATGTAGCCCACCAGACACACGGCCGCCACCACCGAAGCGTACGGCAGCTGCGTGGCCACGTGGCGCAGGTGGTTGCATTGCGCGCCCGCCGACGACAGGATAGTGGTATCCGAAATAGGCGACACATGGTCGCCGTACACCGCACCGCCCAGCGTGGCGCCGATGGCCACGAGGAACAGCGGATCTTGCGCCGGAAACACGCCGATCACGATGGGCAGGATCAGCGCGATGGTTCCCCACGACGTGCCCATGGCGAAGCCGATGAACGCCGCCACCACGAAGATGACCACCGGCAGCAGAGCCAGCCCCACGCCGATGCTGTTCAGGAAGCCGCTGACGAACTCGCCCGTGCCAAGCAGGTAGCGGCACGTGCCGCCTAGGCTCCATGCCAGCACGAGGATCATGATGGCGCCCACCATGGAGCGCACGCCCTCGGCCACGCCGTCCATGTATCCCGACAGCGTCATCAGCTTGCGCGGCAGGAACATGGCCGCCGTCACCACCAGCGCCACGCACACGCCGATGCACAGGCCGAACACCGGGTTCTCGCCCACAGCCGTGGCGAAGTCGACGCCCTGGAAGAAGCCGCCCGCGTACAGCATGCCCAGAATCGAGAAGATGATGAGCACGATGATGGGAATGATCAGGTCGAACACGCGTCCCTTGTCCGAGATGGCCATGCCCTTGAACTCTTCGACGGCCACCTTCGCAGCCTCGTCCAGCTCGTCCTCCTCGGCTACGATGGTATCCAGCTTCGCCGGCAGCGCGTCGGCCGCGTTCGGATCGGAAATGCCCACCGTCGACATCGACTCGAGAGCGCTGTCCTTCGACGGAATGCGATGCTGCTGGTCGGCCGGCTTCTGCACCTCGGCCTCGGCAACGCGCATGGGGCCGAAGTCCTTCTTGGTAGCGCACATGAAGAAGACGAACACGATGGTGAGCAGCGCGTAGAAGTTGTACGGGATGGACTGGACGAACGTGGTGAAACCGCCTTCACCCAGGTAGCCGCCTACGGCCACGGCCCACGAAGACACCGGCGCGATGATGCAGATAGGCGCTGCGGTGGAGTCGATGATCCATGCCAGCTTCTCGTGGCTGATGTTGAATCGATCGGTGACGGGGCGCATGACCGCGCCCACCGTGAGGCAGTTGAAGTAGTCGTCCACGAAGATGATGATGCCCAGCACCGCGGTGAGAATCTGCGCCATCTTCGCGTTCTTGATGTGCGTAGACACCCACTCGGCGTACGCGCGCGATCCGCCGGCGGCCGCGATGACCACCACGAGCGCGCCCAATAGCGCAAGGAACAGCAGCAGCGCCCCGTTGCCGGCTATCTGCTCGGCCATCATCTGCGGCACCATGGTGAACGAGTCCACCAGCGGCTCGACGCCCACGCCGTTGAGCGAGAACTGGTAGATCACCATGCCCACGAACACGCCGATGGCCAGCGAGGAATACACCTCCTTCGTGATCAGCGCCAGGCCCAGCGCAAGAATCGGCGGTATGATTGACCATACCCCCGTGCTGATGAGGTCGAATCCTTCCATATGATCCCCTTCGTCGTGCTATTCGCCGAGCGGCATGCACGTGGTTCCGCCTTCACCCTCGCCGCGCTTCTCCCGACGCGATGCTTGAGGACGCAGGCCGAATCGCCGCCGCTCGGCACCAGTTTCCTAAGTATACAAGGACAAGCGCGCCCGAGGGGGCGAAAACGCCGATGTTTTCGATCGACGAAGCACGCGAGCGCGAACGCGAGGAGCCACGCGTGTCGGACGCGGGCGCAAGCGCGAACGCGAGCCGCGCGACGTCGGACGCAAGTGCAAGCGCGAATGCGAGGAGCCACGCGTGTCAGACGCAGGTGCGAGCGCGACGCGTTAGGCCGTGCGACGTCGGGCGCGGGCGCGAAGCGCGTTACAGCTGGAACAGCGCGATGGCGGCGAAAGGGAGCCAGAACACGAAGATGACCACGAACGGCCAGCGGTGGGCGTTGCTGACGGCCACGTATTCGCGGATGAACGCGGTGGGCCAGAAGTAGCGCGCGGTCCTGCTGCCCACGCCGTCGGCGGCCAGCCCGATCTTGTGCGCGTACTCGGCCGTACGGAACACGTGGTAATCGCTGGTCACCACCGCGGCGCGGTACGCGCCCGCGCCCGACCGCGCGTCCATGATGGCTTTGGAGTTGCGCAGGTTCTCCATCGTGGTGGTGGATCGGTCCTCCTCGATGACGGCATCGGCGGGCACGCCGCGCTCCTCGACGAGGTACGTGCGCATGGCCTCGGCTTCCGACACCTCCTCGTCGGCTCCTTGGCCGCCCGACGCGATGATGACGGCGCGGCGGTGGTCGGCCTCCCATAGCTCGACGGCCTTGTCCAGGCGCGCGGCCAGCAGGGGCGTGGGCTTCGTGCCCGACAGGCCGGCGCCGTGCACGACGATGTAATCGTAATCGCGGCGCTTGGGCAGACGGCGGTACAACCACGAATACAGCAGCAGGGCCGCGAACGTGAACGCCACGTACGAGCCCTCCATCAGCACCAGCAGCGCCAACGCCAGCACGATGGGCGGCGCCTGGACGAACAGCAGCACCGGACCTCCCACGCACGCCATCACGATGCAAAGCGCCAGCAGGCCCGGCAGCAGATGCGACAGCGACAGGCCTTCGCGCTTCACCACCACGAACGTGTTCGCCAGCAGGAACACCACCAGCGCTACCGTGCCGAACGGAATGGCCGCCAAGCCGATGAGCACCAGCCACGGCAGCTCGAACTGGATGGACAGCCCGTACAGCGCGAACAGGCACAGCAGCAGGAAGTACAGCGCGTTGCGAAACTGCCGCGGCTCCTTGCGGTAGTTTTTGATGAACAGAAACCCGAACACCAACGCGGGAAAGTATATGAGAGCAAGCTGGAAGATCATGCGCGCGCTTTCACGAAAGCCGATACTGGCTGACAGTATACCGCGGAACGCGAGCCGCCGCCCCCTTCGCTCCCGCGGGGCGCGAGAACGCAGGGACGGAACGAGCACAGAGTACTCAGGGGTTGGAAGTTCCGAGTCGCGAGTCGAATAGGAATCCTCCCTAACCCCCAACAGCACACAAGCCATCGCGCGGCGCGCTGATGCGAGCCGTAGACGGCGCGCGGTGCCACCACCAAAGACGAACGGGTGTTTCACGTGAAACACCCGGGCGAACCGGCCGGTTCGACGCATCGCCCTCGGCAGCGTTGCGCACCGAGTTATCCGCGCAGTCGAAGGCTCCCCCGGATGGCGAAAACCCATCGAATTCGGAAATTTCGCCCGCGGCGTAGCCGCGCGGCGAAAACCCCTCCCGCATAATACCTGGTCGCAGAGGATACCTTACGCGAAACCTCGCGCCGAACAAGCGCGACGCGCGCGATAGCTTCCGAATTCGATGGGTTTTCGCCATCCGGGACGCGACGGGCTGCACGGAAGACCGTCAGACGGAACAGCGCGACCCTTGATAAGGAGCCTCTTCGGGCGCAATGCGCCAAACAGGCGGTCGTGACCAGCGCTTCGCGCGATACGCTCGCGAAGCAAGCCGGTGCTTCATGCGAGACACAGGCGGCAAACGGCTTCCGAGATGCAAGCTTCGCTCCAAGAACACGCCTCGTTCGCTGAAGCGTGTTCTTGGAGCGAAGCGCCCTCTGCCGTCCCGCAGACTTTGAGACGACAGAGGTTTCGAAGCTTCGGCTCAGAACTACTCCGCTTCCAGCTCCTGCTCGTATTCGCGGTCGATGGCTCCCTCGACGTGCGGCGGGTCGACCTCGAACTCAACGCGCTTCGTGAACAAGCTGACCACCGGCACGATGATCAGCGACAGCACCATCGCGATGGCGCCGCAGTTGATGGGCGACGCGATGAACGCCGCGCCCACGAACCCGGCGATCATGTTGCCCGTGGTCAGACCCACGCCCACGATGAAGCTGGCCCACACAGCCGGACGCGAGACGCGCTTGGAGTACAGCCCCCAGAAGAACGGCCCCAAGAACGAGCCGGCCAGCGCGCCCCACGAGATGCTCATCAGCTGCGCGATGAACGTGATGGACGAGTTGTACTGCACCAGCGCGATCACCGCCGAGATCACGATGAACACCACGATCAGCACGCGCATGTAGCCCAACTGCTTCTTCTCGCTCATGTTCTTCACCACGTTGTCTTTCAGCAGATCGAGCGTCAGCGTGGACGACGACGTCAGCACCAGCGATGACAGCGTGGACATGGACGCGCTCAGCACCAGCACGATCACGATGCCGATGAGCAGGTCGGGCAGCGTGGACAGCATGGTGGGCATGATAGAGTCGTACACCGGCGTGCCTGCGGCGGTCATCTCCACCTGATCGCCGTACAGGCGGCCGAACCCTCCCAGGAAGTAGCTGCCGCCGGCCACCACCATGGCGAACACGGTGGAGATGATGGCGCCCTGCTTGATGGCTGGACCGCTTTTGATGGCGTAGAACTTCTGCACCATCTGAGGCAGACCCCACGTGCCCAAGCTGGTCAGCACGATGACCCCGATGAGATCGGGCAGGTTCGGCCCGAAGAAGCTGACGAACGGCCCGGCCATCTCGCTGCCCTCGGCGGGAATGAGCGACAGCGTGGTGAGGGCCTCGGTGAAGCCCCCGTTGTTCACCAGCACCGCCACGATGACGGCAACGATGCCCAGCAGCATGACGATGCCCTGGATGAAGTCGTTCATCACCGTGGCCATGTAGCCGCCCAGCACCACGTACACGCAGGTGATAACCGCCATACCGATGACGCACACCTCGTAGGGCAGGCCGAACGCCATGCCGAACAGGCGCGACAGGCCGTTGTACACGCTGGCCGTGTACGGGATGAGGAACACGAAGATGATGGCCGCGGCCGCGATGCGCAAACCCTTCGACTGGAACCGCGCGCCGAAGAACTCGGGCATCGTGGACGCGCCCAGGCGGTGCGTCATCTCGCGCGTGCGCGGGCCCAGTACCCACCAGGCCAGCAAGCTTCCCAGGATGGCGTTGCCGATGCCGATCCACGTGGCGGCCACGCCGTATTTCCAACCGAACTGACCGGCGTAGCCCACGAAGATGACGGCGGAGAAGTAGCTGGTGCCGAACGCGAACGCGCTCAACCACGGCCCCACGTTGCGGCCGCCCAGGATGAACCCGTCGACGCTTCCGGTGTGTCGTCGGCAGTAGATGCCGACGCCCACCGCCACGCCGACGAAAATAAGCACCATGCATATCTTTTCGATCATGAGTCTTCCTATCGATTCATGCGCGCCGCCCGTCGGCGGGCGCTCTTCCCCAAGAAAGCGAGCCCCGTTTTGCTTCGTGTTCCGCGACCGGATGTTTCACGTGAAACATTTGTTCCTTTGTCGCACTGCAATGCGATGAATTGTTTCACGTGGAACATCGCGTCGGGAAGGGCCCGCGCGGTGGCGCACATGACTTTGCCGGAACGCAACACCCGTCGGCACGACGCCGACGAAGCACCACGGGCAAACCCATGTGCTAGAGGTATCGATAGGAATAATAGGAAACGGCACGGTAGGCGGTTCGACCGGCCAGGGGCGCGTCAGAGGCGTCGGCCGCACGATGGGCGACAGCGCTGACCGCGTCGATTGCGCTGGTCGTCACGGCGGCGTGGGACGCGTGGGGCGAAGCCGGCTGCGCGGCGAATACCGTTACAAGCGAGTCCGCGGGACGCGGAGCGAGGGAGCGGCACACAGCCGCGACGGCGAGCTGAAGCTGCCAGCGCTGTTCGACGGCGGTATGTCCCTTCGCGGAATGCATGCGCATACTCTACCATAGTGGAGCGCCTCCATCATGCAAAAAGTTCGCAAATCCCCCTCCGCCGCCGAACGGATGTTTCACGTGAAACATCCGGAAGGCATCCGAAGCTTCCGCATCATCTAGCTTGCACCAAAGAAGGCGGTTCGCGCGCAAAAAGAGGGAGGCAGCCCGTCAGGGTGCCTCCCTCCACGTACGAGAAAGCTCCGCTTTGCGACTAGTACCGGCTGTCGAAGATGCGCTTCGTTTTCTTCTCGCTGCGGGGCAGCTCGCCCATGGGGACGCCCTTGGCATCGGGGGTGCAGCCGCACTTCGCCTTGAAGATGAGGGCCAGCTCCTCCTCGGCGCGCGTCTTCGCCTCGTCTTGCAGCGGGGTTTCGAACAACACGGTGAGCACGTCCTTGCCGCTGATGTTCTCGATCATCACCTGGTACTCGCTGGACGTGCCGTCGGTGGCGGCGATGACTTCCTCCACCTGGGCGGGGAAGATGTTGCAGCCCTTCACCTTGAACATGTCGTCGGTGCGGCCGGTCAGCGTGTCGATGCGCGGGTGGCGATGGCCGAAGCCGCACGTGCAGTCGCCCGGGATGATGCGCGTGAGGTCGTGCGTGCGGTAGCGGATGAGCGGGGCGCCCTGCTTGCGCAGCGTGGTCAGCACCAGCTCGCCCACTTCGCCGTCGGGCACGGGCGCGCCGGTGTCGGGATTGACCACTTCCACGTACACGTAATCGTCCCAAATGTGCATGCCGTGATGCTCGTCGCACGATATGCCGATGCCAGGGCCGTACACCTCGGTCAGGCCGTAGATGTCGTAGATCTCCACGCCCAGCTCGCCCGCGATGCGCTGGCGCATCTTGTCGCCCCACCGCTCGGAACCGATGACGCCCTTGCGCAGGCAGATGCGGTCGCGGATGCCGCGCTCGGCGATCTCCTCGGCCAGCAGCAGCGCGTAGGAGCTGGTGGCGCACAGCACGGTGGACTTGAGGTCCTGCATCATGCGCAGCTGCTTCTCGGTGTTGCCCGGCCCCATCGGGATGGTCATGGCGCCCAGGCGCTCGGCGCCCAGCTGGAAGCCGATGCCAGCCGTCCACAGACCGTAGCCGGGGGTGATGTGGATGCGGTCGCGGTTCGTGATGCCCGCCGTCTCGTAGCAGCGTGCGAACTGGATGGCCCAGTCGGTGACGTCCTGCTGCGTGTAGGGGATGATGACCGGCGTGCCCGTGGTGCCGCTGGAGCTGTGGATGCGCACGATCTCCTCGTCGGGCACGGCCTGCAAGCCCAGCGGATAGGCGTTGCGCAGATCGTCCTTCTCGGAGAACGGAAGCTTCTCGAAGTCCTCCTGGGTTTGCACATCGGAGAGGTCGATGCCCTCGAACTTGGCGGCGTAAAACGCCGAGCGCTCCTTCAGCGTGGCGAACTGCTGCTTGATGAGGGCGAACTGGTCGTTGGTAAGCTGCATGATGATCCCCTTCTGGGACGATGGTCTTCTACCGGATATGAGGATGCTTCAAGCCCGCGGGCGCGAGTCTTGAAGCTAAAGCCATCGACCCGCCGAAACCACGGCTGGGAAGGAGAGGATGTCGTTGTCGTTCGCGAGTTCCATGCGTTTATTCTAGGCGAAGGGCGTGCGATTGCAAACCCGCAAGTTCCCCGGGAAGCATCATCGCCCCAAAAACACGCCTCAACGCGTGAAGCGTGTTTTTGGGGCGATGATGCTCCGACATCGGCCTTACGATTTCTGGCCAGAACGACAAGACGAACCAGCGCGCAGGGCGGTTCGGCACCGGCTATCATGCGACCCAGTGCCGACGGCGATCACCAGCTGTAGCAGCCTTTTCCGTTGTCCTTGCTGGCGTACAGAGCGCAATCGGCGGCGCGGTAGAGGTCGAAGAACGTCTCGCCTCGCACAACGCGCACGATGCCCACCGAACATCCCAGCTCTACGGCACGCGAAGCAGAATGCGATCCCCATGCCTCGATAAGCTCGCACGCTTTGCATTGGGCTTCCTCTACCGAAAGCGGGCAGGTAGAGAACACGGCGAACTCGTCGCCTCCCATGCGCCCGACCAGCGCATCGCGCGGGAAGACGCGCAACAGCACGTCGGCGAACTCTTGGATGACCCGGTCGCCTTCAGGATGACCCAACGTGTCGTTCACTGTTTTGAAGTTGTCGAGGTCGATCATGAAGAAAGCGCTGCCCTCGCCGCCTTCGACAAGCGCCGCTGCCACATATTTCTCGAACGCGGCATGGTTCAACAGCTCGGTCATAGAATCAAGCTCGGCGCGGCGCTCCATAGCCTTGGAATACTCCAAAGCGGCGTTCGCCTGCTCGGTAGCCGTTTTCGGATAGTACTCTTCGCGCCGTTGATCGACGTTGGGCGTGGAATGATGCAGATGCACCAGCAGCCACCGGTCGCCCTCGCGACGGAATACCAGCGTGAAACGCGTGTCCATTTCCACGAGCAACGGTTTCGGACGGTCGGGTCGCTCACGCGCCCACAACGTGCCGAACACGATGCAGGTGTCCTCGCCAATGGCGCGCGGCTCGTAATACTCGTCGAGGATCTCGAAGGTGATGTCCTGAGCTTCTTCCTGATCGCGCTCGAGTCCCGCGAAGAACGCCTCGAGGTTGACATAGAGCTCGTGCTTTCCTGTGCCGATGAGCGAGAGGTTCTGCGGATCCATGGTGTCCACGATGAATTGAACGCTTTCGTCCGAAGGCTCGATGATGTACGCGTGCCAAAGCTTGCGCGCCAAATCGACCGCTTCCTGCAGCAACACCTGATCCATCGCCCGCCCCATAACGCCCTCGCCTTCCGCCGACTATTCAAACAAAATTTGAATGACCGCAGTATACATCAGGGGGCGGTGCTTAAAGACGATGGCGACCCCGAACGCGCAAGGAGCCTTCCCCAACTAACCGCGCGCGGGGCGCGGGGCGCGGGGCGCGGGGCGCGGGGCGCGGGGCGCGGGGCGCGAAGATTATCGCGCAGCCACCGCGTCGACGGCGGCCAGGTTGAGGGCGACGAAGCGCGGCTTCACGCACTCCTCGAGGGCGCGGCGCAAGTCGTCGAGGTCAAGCGCGATGCGACCCTCCTTGAGAGCGCTGGCCAGCAGCACCGAGTTCAACACCTTGCGGCTGCCCACCGCGTCGGTAAGCGCAACGTCGTCCACCGCGACGAAGCGCGCGCCGATGCCCGCCAGCGATCGCTCGATGTTCGCCAGCACGTTGTCGGCGCGATAGGGCTTGTCGGACAGCGCCGCCGTGACCGGCTGGATGGCTGTAGTGGCCGTGACCAGCAGCCCGTCGGGCGCGAGGAACGGCAGCACGCGGGCGGCCTCGGCCGGCTCGAACGCGATGACGAGGTCGGCCGTGCCCTCGGCCAGCAGCGGGGCGAACACCTCCTCGCCCGCGTCGCCCATGCGCACGTGCGACACCACGTTGCCGCCGCGCTGCGCCATGCCGATAGTCTCGGCCGTGCGCACTTGCCAGCCTTTATCCTGCGCGGCCTGGGCCAGCACCTTCGCCGCCAGCACGGTGCCCTGCCCGCCCACGCCCGAAAGCAACACGTTACGCATGGCAGCCTCCTTCCGACCCAGAAGCGTCCGAAGATGTTTCACGTGAAACATCTGTTTGGGGTTCCGTCATCGACAGCGCGTCGAAGGGGCACACTTGGACGCACAGGCCGCAGCCGTTGCAGAGGCCGGGGTCGACGAACGCCTGGCCACGCTGCTTGCTGCGCGGGCCGCGCGCGTCGGCGTCGAAGCCGATGCCGGGACAGCCGATCTCGGTGATGCACTTCTTGCAGCCCGTGCACGTTTCGGCATCCACGACGGCGGGCGCGTCCGGCTTCACCAGCTGGATGCACGGCGACTCGAACAGGACGGCGCTGGGGCCTTCATGGTCGAGCGCCTCGCGCACGGCCGCCACCGAAGCATCGAGGTCGAGCGGGTTCGCATGCACGATGCAGTCGAAGCCGACGGCCTCCAACACGCGCGGGATGGAGATGGGTTGGCGCTTCGGCCCCATGAGCGTGACGCCGGTGCCGGGATGCGGCTGCGAGCCGGTCATGGCCGTGGTGGCGTTGTCCAGCACGCACACGGTGATGTCGTGGCCGTTGTACACGGCGTTCACCAGGCCAGGCAGCCCGCTGGCGAAGAACGTGGAGTCGCCCACGAACGCCAGCGTCTTCTTGTGCGGCTCGGCCACGGCGAAGCCCTGCGCCATCGTGATGCCCGCGCCCATGCACAGGCAGGTGTCCACGGCGTCCAGCGGCATCGCGTTGCCCAGCGTGTAGCAGCCGATGTCGCCGCACAGCACGGCGGACGTCTTCCCCAGCGCGCGCTTCACCGCGTAGAAGCTGCCGCGATGGGGGCAGCCCGCGCACAGCACGGGCGGGCGCACGGGCAGCGGCGCGTCGGCAGGCGCGTCGTAGGCGAATGTTTCACGTGAAACATTCGTTCCAGTTTCGGCAACCGGAATAGAGGACGTCGCGGACGCGGAAGCGGCCGATGCGGCGGTCGGCGACGCAGGGGCGGGCATCGCGGGGGCGAGCACCTGCGGGATACCGAGGAAGAGCGCGATGCGGGCGGCGCAATCGTCCACGTCGTTCTCGCCACGGTCGCGCGCGTCGCCAGTCAGGCGGCCGCGCACTTCGTAGGACGCATGCGTGCGACCAGCATGCACGAGCAGCGCATCCTCCAGCACATGGTCGAGCTCTTCCAGAACGAGCACTTCGTCGAGGCCTTCCGCGAACGTCGCGGCCAGCTCCTCCGGGAACGGGTAGGGCGTTCCCACCTGCCAGAACCGGTACGCGGGCATTTCCACGCCCGCTGCCGCCGCGCGCGCTTCCACCATGCGCAGCGCCTCGCGCGCATAGGCGGCCGACACGCCGCCCGCCACGATGCCGAGGCGCGGCGCGACTGCGGCAGCTGCAGACTCCGACGCGCCCGCGCCGATCCCCACCGCCTTGGCGCCCGCACTCGTCGCCGTCTTCGGCATACTCCCGTCGTCGAATGTTTCACGTGAAACATTCGTTCGTGCATCCTCGGTCGACTGCGCGCCGCCCTCGACCATCGGGTTGAACGCGGCCAGCGCAGGATCGACGGCGAAATCGTGCGCGATGGCCGCCAAACGCTCGTTGATCTCGCCGTGCGCCTGGTAGGCGCGGCGCGGGAAGATGACCCACTTCGGGTTGCGCTCGAAGCCCTCGTCGGGCACCGGACGCGCGTCGGTGGCGTCCGCGACGTCGAAGAACGTCGAGGCGTGGTTGATGCGCGTGGTGGGACGCACGATGACGGGCGTATGGTAGCGCTCGGACAGGTCGAATGCGGCCTGCATCATGTCGAAGCCCTGGTCGGGCGTGGCGGGATCGAGCACCGGCAGCTTCGCGAAGCTGGCGAAGCGGCGCGTGTCCTGCTCGGTCTGCGACGAGATGGGACCGGGATCGTCGGCCACGAACAGCACCATGCCGCCCTTCACGCCTACGTAGTTCAAGCTCATCAGAGCGTCGCTGGCGACGTTGAGCCCCACCTGCTTGCAGGTGAACAGGCAGCGCGCGCCCGTGTACGACGCGCCGGCCAGCAGCTCCAAGGCCGACTTCTCGTTCGTCGACCACTCCACGTGGATGCCGCGCGCGGCGCCGTCGGCATGCAGCTTCGCCACCGTCTCGATCAGCTCGGACGACGGCGTGCCCGGGTAGCCCGCCACCACGCGCACCCCGGCCTCCAACGCCGCATGCGCGAACGCCTCGTTCCCCATCAGCAGTTTCTTCGTCATGGTCCTCGCCCGCCCCATCGCGTACGGATGTTTCACGTGAAACATCCGGGTTCTTTCGTTCGAGCATCCATGATAGCGCACAAGCGCGCCCCTCGCGCGGTCGCATCCGCGAGGGGCGCGAAGGACGCACCGCCAAACCGCGCGGTTACTACAGCAGCGACTTGATGCGGAAAGCAACCCTATCGGCATCGTCGTTCGCATACGAGGAGAAGACGAACAGCGGATCGGCCTGTTCGTCGAACTCGTCGGGCACGACGTACACAACCGAAAGATCCCGCGTTTCGTGAGGTGCCAGTGCCGCTCCCCAATTCGAATCGACCCCGGCTTCGAAGCCGGTCATCCATAGGGCGCGCGTCGCCAACGCAGAGCAGCGGCCGTCGGCGTCGCGAACGGCGAACGTGCCCAATGTTCTCGCATCGACGGGAACCTCCTCGTCGGACGGGTTCGTCGCCTCGAACGTGACCGTGCGGTACGAGAACCCCGGCGTCAACGTGCCGTCGTCTGCGATTTGGTAGCCCAGCGTCTCGTCCGACACCTTGTTCATATAGGCGAAGTCTCCCAGAAAGCCCGCGTAGTCGGAGGTGTCTTCGACCGCCAGCCCGAACGGCAGCCGGTCGCTCCGCTCGATGCGAAGGTTCGACAGCTCGATGTCGCACATCTCGCCGTAGCGCTCTTCTGACAGCGGATCCGCCGGCACCGAAACCGTCACCCGTCCGTCGGGATCGCTTATCGACTGGTCAGCCAACACCGCATCTCCCATGCTGGTGAACGTCTCGCGCCGCTCGAACGTGTAGGGCACCGCCGCATCGAGCCACTCGTTCGCGTTGTCGAGCGAGTACGGATGCGGCCCGTCGTTCTCGTCGACGATGACGCCGTACAACGAGTGCAGACAGAAGGGAGCGCCCTCATCCACCCCGTCCCCCAACACGTTCGGCAGCATCGAGCGGTCGACGATCTCGGGATACACCTCGATGGAACCGTAACCGTAGAACGCCATCGGATCGTTCATCGTCGCCTTGAAGTCTGCCGTGTGCAGCTCGATGGTTTGCGTGGCGCAACCGCCGTCCTCGAAGTAGGCCGTCACCGTTATGGTTTGGCCCTCGAACGTGTCGAACACCGCATCGGTCGCCGCAAGTGGGTCTTCCGCGGTTTCGACCGCGTCGCCGTAATCCTCGTTGGTCCACAGGCCGAAGCTCTTCGCGTCGCCGTCATCGTCCGCGCTGATAGGCAGGTCGATAGTGGAACCGAGCATTTTCGTGAGGCGCACCGTCATGTCACGATCGGGATCGGGCAGGCCAAATCCGTCGACCACTTGCACGCTCTCGTACTTTCCGTAATGATCGCCCAAGCCCGCCTTCTCCGGTTTCCATGCAGTGACCTCGGCCACGCGCTCAGGATCGTCTCGCCCGTTGATGGTCTCGTAGCTGTTGCGGTAGAACATCCCCGCCGAGGTGGTGGCCTGGATGCGCACGATGCCCTCGCCCTCCACGGTGAACATGCAGCCGGTGTACTTCCCGTATTGCAAGTACCAATCCTTCGTTGGCGTGGTCAGGCTGCCGGAGCGGTCGAACACGATCATCCCGTTATCGGTAGGAGGGACCAGCATGCGCGTGTCCGACGCGTACGCCCGCACGGAGAACGCCTGACCCGCAACGGCGCTGCCATGGCCACCCATATCGCCCGGCAACCCGGCAAGCTGGCCGCTGAACGGCACGAGCGCCGCCACGACTGCAAGCGCGCACGCCCCCGCAATAACCGGCCTCCACCGGCACCGCCGAACGACCGCCGCCGTTGCACCGTCGCGCGCTTCCTCTGCCGTATCTCCGCGAACGCCCGCTCGGCGCGCATGCGGTGCGCGACCCTTCCGACGCTCCTCGCGACGCGTGTGTTCGATCTCGGAAAGAATGCTCTCATGCACCGTACTCGGGCTCTCGATTTCCTCCATCAAAGCACGATACTCGTCCATCGGCGACGGCTTCATGAGATTCCTCCTGTTCTATCAACGTCTTGAGCTGGGCGCGGGCACGACGCAAGCGGCTTCGCACCGTCGAGGGCCGACACTTCGCGATCTCGGCGATCTCCTCGGTCGAATACCCTTCCACATAGTGCAGATGCACCACCGCGCGATACTTGGGCGGAAGGGTGTCGAGAACCCTCCACACCTCGTTCGCCATCAGCGCGGCCGATGCCGGGGGCGTTTTGGGAAGCAGCGTTTCATCATCGGGAAGAGGTTGGGTCCGATGGCGCGACGCGGTACGGCGAAGCTGGTTGCACCGGTTGATGGTCACGCGGATGAGCCATGCCTTGAGGTGTTCGTCGTCTTGGAACACAGTTGCGTCCTTCAGCAGGCTGATAAACGTTTCCTGGCACACATCGCTTGCGTCGGCGGGCTCGCGCGTCTGGCTGAGCGCGAGACGATACACCATGTCCTCCCAATCGCGCAGGGCATGGTTCATGAATTCGTCCGAGCGCAAATCAGCCATGGTTTCCAATCGCCTCCTTACCCCAAACATGCCGACGCCATGGAAAATGTTGCAAAGTTCTTGAAACCATATAGTACGCCTCCGAAAGCGAAGCATACGGGCATGAGAAGCGCGTGGGACGAAGGCGCGAAAAGCACGGCCCGCCCGGGCGCATTCGGTGCGGGATGCAGCTGGCGCCCTTCTCCTGCATCCGCGCGAAGACATACAAATGTTTCACGTGAAACATCGTGGCGCTTCCGCGCAACTCGCAGCATCTCTAAATGGCAAGAAGGCATCGAATTCGGAAGAAATCTTGCGCCTTGACCGCGTCCGACGCAAAGCCGCTCGGAAGAGCACGCTCACGAACAGGCGTTATGCACAGGGGGGCTTTCTTTTGCCCTTGCGATCCGCGCGGGCGATTCCGAATTCGATGCCTTTTTGCCATTCGCTGCCCTATCGGCTTGCATGAAGGGCGCAACGCTCGTTGCCAAGAAAGCGCTGTCGAGAATCAAGCGTCACCGACTACGTGGCAACGCGAGCGTTCTAACGAAACAGCGCGGCCGGATGCAGGTCGCATCCGGCCGCACGTTGCAACCGTTCGAGCAGGACGCCGCCTACGCGTCGGCCATGCCTCGCTTGAAGTCGATGATCTTCTGACGGTCGGCGTCGCAGCCGGTGCCGAGGATCTGCACGGCCAGGATGGCCGCGTTCTTCGCACCGTTGATGGCGACGCAGGCCACGGGCACGCCGGAGGGCATCTGCACCATGGACAGCAGCGAGTCCAACCCGCCCAGGTCGCTGGTCTTCATGGGCACCGTGATCACGGGGTTCGGCGTGTACGCCGCCACGACGCCGCCCAGGTGGGCCGCCTTGCCCGCCGCCGCCACGATCACGCGGATGCCTCGCTCGTGCGCCGAACTTGCCCACTCGTGCACCTCGGCCGGCTTGCGGTGCGCACTAGCCACCTTCACCTCGTAGGGCACGCCGAACTCGTCGAGCTGCTTCATGCACGGCTCCATTGCGGGCATGTCGCTTTCGGATCCCATGATGATGCCGACTACCGGGCTGTTCTGTTCGCAGGACATTCGCACTCCTTCTGTCGCCGTAACTGGTTCGCATTCAGTGTAGCGAACCGCCGCCGTGGGCGCTATCCCACGATGCGCCTGATCACCGCTCCTACTTCGTCTGCACTGGGCAGGCCGGACGCCGGATCGTCGGCGACGCGGTACAGCGCGAACTTCGCGGCTTCAAGCGCCTCGGACACGACGATGTACGACTCTTCCGCCGAGCTCAGAACATCGGAGCATGTGCGCAGCGAAGGATTCGCTTCAAAATACGCCTCCACGATAGTGCGAAAATCGCTGACGAAGCCGAACGCGTTGTCCAAGAACAGCTGCATGAGCGAGGGCGTTTCACTGACGAGCGCGATCCGCTGCGCCGCGATATCGCTTTCCCAATCGAACGATCCCGCCACCTCGAGGAACAAGGTGAGCGTGGCGTGCAGCATCGAGCAGGGCATGAGGCGATCGAATGCGGCGCGCACAGAGTCGGCATCGAGGTCGTACTCGCCGATGCCCACGATAGCCGCGTCTTTCGTGCGGAAGTAGTTGAAGAACGTGCCTTGAGATACGGAAGAAAGCTCGCATATTTGAGCCACGGTGACGTTGTCGTAGCCGCGCTCGCTCACCAAGGCGATGGCCGCCCGCTCGATGGCGTCCCGCGTGGCGCGGCGCTTGCGCTCGCGCAATCCCATCGACTGCCCGCCGTCCGCCTGCCGCTGTTCCATCGTCCGCCCTCCGCGATTCGCCGTGCCGTTTGCTCTGCATTATAAGAGCCGTCCGCGCTTTTCGTCGAAATTGTCGGTTTTACTACAAAATTATAGTAACTACAAATTTAAAGTTGCTATAATGCTCGGCACTGAACGCGAGGAAGCCCGGAAGGAGCACACGATGAAGATATTCGGAATGGGCATGCCTGAGCTCATACTTATTCTGGTGGTGGTGCTTATCATCTTCGGACCGAAGAACCTTCCGAAGCTCGGCGGCATGCTTGGCCGCAGCGTCAAGAAGATCCGCGGACGCGTGGAAGACGACGACGTCGACGCTGCTCCGGGAAAACAAACCGCATAACGACCCTCGGCCCACGCCTCGCCCCGGTCTCCTCACGCAGTTCATCGCAAACCGCTTGAGGAGACCGGGGCTTTTTCGTATGGCGAAGGCTCTTGTATGGCGAATCGGCGATTCGCGCCGTCAAGCCGCCCTTCGCGCACAAACGCTCGAACGCTCGCAAGCCGGTGATACAATGCGTCAGAGAAACGCATGCCGAAAGGCAAGACGAGGAGGAGCGCTCATGGCGACATTGAAGAAGAAATGGGACTGGAGCCTGATACTGGCGGGAATCCTGCTGCTCGCATGCGGCCTGCTCTGCTGCTTCGCGCCGAACTTGACGCTGGCCACCATCGCCATGATCGCGGGCGTGGGCTTCCTGCTCTCAGGCGTGCTGGGCATCGTGTTCTACGTGCGCTTCAGGTCTATGATGAGCGTGTCGGGATGGTCATTGGCCTACGCGATCCTCGACGTGCTGATCGGCCTGATGTTCGTGCTGCATCCGCTGGTGGGCGGCGCGGCCATCTCGTGGCTGGTGGCCCTGTGCTTCCTCGTGTTCGGCCTGTTCGAGATATTCGCGGCGATGAAATCGAAAAGCATCGGCTTCTCAGCATGGGGGATCGGCCTGTTCTCGGGCATCGTCAACATCGTGTGCGCCATTATGCTGTTCGTCTCGCCGATCTTATTCTCTCTGCTCGTAGCCGTGTTCGTGCTGTGGCGCGGCGTCGCAATGATCGCCGAGGGCGTGACGGTTGGCAAGATCGTTTATCGCTAGAAGAACGGCGCGGCAGGTACGCCGACAGGTGTGCGGACAGGCGGCCGATGGATGCGCGCCGGGCTTCCAAGCAGGCGGCCCGGTAAGCAGAGGGGGATTTTTGGGAATTTCCTCTTGCTGAGGCTATGGGATATGGTAGAATATCGTCCCACGTCCCCATGGACGGTTGATCGTGGTCGGGTAGCTCAGTTGGTAGAGCAGCGGACTGAAAATCCGCGTGTCGAGGGTTCAAGTCCCCCTCCGACCACCATTCGAATGCAGAAGCGCTCCCTTTCGGGGGCGCTTTTTTGCGCGCCCGGCTGCTGTCGAGCGGCCATGCACGGATGCTTCACGTGAAACATCCGTGCGGAACACGCAAATGATCGCGCACAGGCAGCACCCCCCGTGCGAATTATTTGAAAAAAGAGGCTATACTGTAACCCCGATATTCCACCCGGAACAAGGAAGCACGACGAAGAAGAGATCACATACGACTGCCTTGCGCTTATGCACGAGAGTGCTGCTCTCGGCGGTTTTAGCCTGCGCGCTTCTTATACCGGTCACCACTGAAGAAGCTCATGCCTCCGACCAGCCACGCATCGTCAAGGTGGGTTACACCGACAGCGAAGGCCTGCTCGCAAAAAACGATGACGGCACCTATGAAGGCTACACCTACGACTACCTCATGCGCGTCGCCCAGTTCACCGGCTGGTCGTTCGAGTTCGTGGAAGCCGAGGGCGACAATGCAAACGAACGCGCTTTGCGGCTTTTAGAGATGCTGGACAACGGCGAGGTGGACATCGAAGGAAGCATGTCGTACAGCGCCGCCCTTGCCGAGATGTACGAATACCCCGAAAACAGCTACGGCTCGGCCCACACCGCCCTGTTCGCTCCGAACATACATGCCACCGTCTCGAAAACCAATCTGTTCACCCGAAGCGAGCTGCGCGTGGCCATCCTCGCCACCGCGAAGAAGCGCCGCGCGGAGCTCGAGTACTACTGCGATCAGAACGGCATCAACCTGGTCACCGTCGAATGCTCCACCACGCAAGAGCTGCTCGACAAAACCTTAACCGGCGAAGCCGACGTGTTCCTCGAGATCGACGTCAACATCTTCGACGGGTTCCATATCGTGTCGTCGTTCGCTGGACGGCCCTTCTTCTTCGCCGCGCCTAAGGGCGAGCGCTCGATCATCGACGAGCTTGATGCCACCATCGACCGCATCAACCAAAGCAACCCCCAGCTCCAGGAAACCCTGTACAAGAAGCACTTCCTCCCCTCGGAGGACAACTACGATCTGACCAGCGCCGAACTCCGTTACGCGCGCAACTACAAAACGCTGCGCGTAGGCGTCCTCACCGACAGGCCGCCGCTGCAGTCGTTCGACCCGGAAACCGGCGAGTTTAAAGGGGTTACGAAGGGCATTCTGGAATATCTCTCGAAGCACACGGGGCTATCGTTCGAAGTGGTGAGCATACCGCGCTATGACGATTTGGCCACTGCGCTGCGCGAGGAGAACATCGACATCGTTGCCGGCGTGAACGACGACGACAACACGGAAATCGACAAGATCGTAGCCATGACGGCTCCGTACATGACCACCTCCATACTGCTGGTATACAACAAGTTCGTAGACCCCGATCGCCTGGACGGCAAAAGCATCGCACTTTTATGGGACCAGGCTGAAACCGCCCCTGAAGGCGCGCCGGTGCAGCTGTACGACACTATTGAAGAATGCCTCGAAGCGGTGAACTCCGGCGAAGTCGACTACACCTACGGCACGTCGTACACCACGCCGTACTACCTCAACATCGACGAACTGAGCAACATCCTCTATTTGCCCACCTCGACGCAATCCATCGACATCTGCTTCGGCCTCGCGCAGCCGGTTGACCCCGATTTGCTGGTCATCTTAAACAAAGCGCTGCGCAGCCTCAACAGTGCCCAGCTGGACTCCATCATCTATGACAACTCGCTGATCGACCAGGACGAGCAGATCAACCTGTTCATCAAGGATCACCTGGGAGAATTCGCGCTGGCGTGCATATCGCTGCTGGTGCTCATCATCGTTCTGCTTGCGCTGTACCTGCGCTCCCGCATGCATGCGGCGCGCGCCGTACGCGAAGAGAATTTGCGCTTTCAAGAGCTGTACCGCCTGGCAAACGAGCAGTTCTTCGAGTATTCCATAAAATCGGACACCCTGCGCATTTCGAAGTCGAAATCGCTTCTTTCCAGCTCCTACGTTGACGATGCCACGAGCATGGACGACGGATCCTCCTACGTCTCGTACGAGAACGCACGCCAGCTCATCAAGCACAGTGCGAACCCCGAGCTGCTGGATGCGTTCACCTCGCCGTCGAACGCCGTGACCGAGGTGCTGTGCCGCGAGGAAGCGAATCCCGACAAGGATAGGAAGTGGATACGCATCACTTCCCATTTCGTGGAGGACGATGCGGGCAAACCCATCTCGGTAATCGGGAAAATCGCCAACATTGACGATGAAATGCGCGAGAAGATGGACTTGTCCGAACGCGCCCACCACGACGGCCTCACCGGATTGTTGAACTGGCAAACGTTCCAAGAAACGGCGGGGGAGCTGCTGTCAAACGGCACCGCCGGAGCCGTGCTGGTGGTGGACACCGACGACTTCAAGGGCGTGAACGATACGTACGGCCACCTTGCCGGCGATCGAGCGTTGCAACAGACGGCCGCGGCGCTGACGGCCGCGTTCAGGCCGCAAGACCTGATCGGACGCCTGGGCGGCGACGAGTTCGCCATCTGCGTGAACGGACGCATCGACGATGAGCGTTTGGCCAGCGCTTGCGCCGGCATCGTAAAACGCGGCGTGACGTTCACCGACCAGTACGGCACCGAACACGAAGTGACGCTCAGCATCGGCGGCGTAGAACTGCACGGTAAAATCGCCTCGTACCAGAGCGCCTATCGCCAAGCCGACAAAGCTCTCTACCGTGCGAAAGCCGCCGGCAAGAACCGCTTCGTCATCGGCAGCTACCAAGCGGAATAGATCGCCAGGATGACAGAAGATCCTGCGACTCTAAGCTTTTTCTACTTGGCTTTTTCAACGAGGCCGGCGGTGGTTGCGGCGCCGTTCGTGGTTTCCAAGTAGGTGACAGTCAGCACGGCGTCGACGCCGTCCACCGTGCCGTCGGCCAGCATGTCGCCGTTCACGGAGAAGTCGGTGATCTCGCAACGGTACGTACCGTTCTCCAGCTTGCGCACCACGTCCAGCGCAGCCGCGTAATCGGGCACCGTGAACGACACGGTCACCTCGCGGCGCACCAGCTTGTCCTCCACGGTGGGCTGCGCGAACGAGAGGTTGTACGTGGTCGCGCCTCCCATCAGCGCGTTCAGTTCGTTCAACTCGTTGCGGATGTTGTCGTACACGGCCACCACGGGCAGCGTGCCGTCTTCGCCCAACGCCTCCAGCTCGGCCTTCATGCGCGCGCGATCGGCCGCCAGCATCTCCTGCGCGTTGATGCTGATCTCGATGTCCGCCAGCCGGTCTTCATTGGCAGCTATCGTGTCGGCCACGTTCTTCACCACCAGGAAGTAGTAGCACGCCACCACCAGCAGCACCGCCAGCACCAGCATGAGCACCTTCTCGCTGGTGGAGAACGAGCGGTTCAACACGCTACGCCGCGCCATCGCCGGCTCCCTTCTCCTTCGAGCCGCCGTCGCCTTCGACGTCCAGCGGCCCCGCGAACACGATCTGGATCGTAGCCGACGTGGAGCTATCGTTCTCGCCCTGAGCCGTGGATACCGTCACATGCGCTACGCGCTGATCGCTTTCCAAACTTTCCACCAGGGCGGACACCTCGTTCAAATCGGCTCCCAAACAGGTAACCGTGGCCGTGTTCTTCTCCATGCGCAGCGACGACAGGTGACCCACGCCCATCACCTTCTGCTGCAGCAAGTTCAGAACCACATCGCGATCGACCAGGTTTTGCTCTTCTTCGGACAACCCCGGCACCACATAACGATCGTATTGCGCGTTCAGCTCTGCGTAGTCGGCGTTCTCGGCCGCCAGCACATCCAGGCGCGCCTGCGCTGCGGAAACCTCGTTGCTGCTTGCCGCGCTCGCCGCCAAGGGATCCACCACGGCGAACTTCGCGAATACGCCGATCAGCACCAGGGCGATGGTGAACAGACCCAGCTGCGCCAGCAGGTTGCCACGTTGCTGCTGGGTGTCTACCAAGTTGATGGACGTCTTGACGGGGTACGCCGGCGCCTTGCCGCGCTTCAGCGCGCTCAGCGACACCTCCTGCTTCAAATCCATGGCTACCGCCCCGCCTTCATGGTGGCGCCGATGGCAACCGGACAGCGAAGGGCCTCGCCCAACGGCGCGCTCATCGGCGGCAGCACGTCGACGATGGACGACACGCGCAAGTCGGCATGGGCAGCCACCGCCTCTACCAGCGGATCCAGAAGCAGCCCGCCACCGCAGCAGTACGCCACCTCGATGACAGCGTCGGGGTTGTTGAAGCCGTAGAAGTTCAGCGCGCGCCCGATTTCAACCGCGATGGACTGGTACACCGCGCGGGCGGCCTCGGAGCGCTGCGCGCCCTGGTAGTCGGTGCGCTTGTACTGGTCGGCAACGTGCTCGTCGACGCCGTATTCGTTCGCGATGGCACGATCGATGTCGATGCCGCCGATCTCTATGACGCGGGCCACGTCGTAGGCGCCGTCGAGGAAGAAATGCAGCTTGGTCATATGATGGGAGAAGTCTATCACGCAGCAGTTAGCCAGCGCGCGAGGATTGCCTCCCACGAGGTTCTGGTACGCCGCCTGTTCGGGCAGCGCCACCTTCAGCTTCAAGCCTGCGCGACGGAACATCTCGGTATAGTCGGCGATGGCCTGCTTAGGCGCCGCAACCGCCAGCAGATCCATGCCTTCGGGCTGGCCGTCGGCGTCGTTGCGCATGCCCAACATCGCATAATCGTACACGTAGCGGTCTTTGCCTTGCGATATGTAATCGCGGAACTCGTACGGCAGGTTCAGCCGCAGCTCTTTCTCGGTCATGGCGGGAAGCGACAGACGACGGAACAGGCTGTCGTAGCCCGGAACCACGAACGCTACGTCCTTCGAAACGCCGCCGATGCTTCTTACCACGCTTTTGATGAAGTCGGCCATCGCGTCGTGGCTGACGATGCGTCCGTCGGCCACCAGGCCCTCGGGCAGCATCTCGATGGCAACCTTGCTCACCGACTGGCCGTCGGAAACCGCCAGCTTGATGCTGCTGTCCCCGATATCGACACCCGTGTACGTTTTGCCCATGCGGCGCGTTTTCCTTTCAGCCCGCTGCATATCCTGTCAGAACAACCCCGCGTACCACGTGAGGATGGTCGGCCCCGCCAACAGCGTGAACGCCGTGGCCGCGGCAATGGCCGGCCCGAACGGAATCGCCCTTGTTCGGACGCTTTCCCCCTCGCCTTCGCCCTCGCCCGGCGAAGAAGGAACGGAAAACCCCTGAGCAAACGCGAACGCCAACCCCATAAGGCACGCCATCAGCAGATTCAGCATAGAACCCGCCAACCCGAGGAACAACCCCACCATGAACAGCAGTTTGACGTCGCCGCCGCCGAGCGACCGGCGTTTCGTCACCTTGTCGAACGCCACGGACAATACCAGCACGCCGCCCGCGACGACCGCCGCGCCTACGATGCCGTCCAGCGCCACCGCGCCGCCCGGATGCACCCAACCCGAGAACAGGCTGCCCACCGAGAACGCGTCCACGCGCGGCGCGGGCATGAACCAGATGGACACCAGCCACAGCACGCAGCCCGCCACCACGAACCCGTTCGGGATGATGAACGTATCCAGATCCACCAGCGCCACGGCCATGAGGATGCACGCGAGCACCAGGTAGGCGGCCGTTTGCACCGACAGCCCGTAGCGCACGACGATGGCGGCGAACAGCGCGGCCATGAGCGCTTCCACGATGACGTAGCGCGGGCTCACCCGCTGCCCGCAGTGGCGGCAGCGGCCGCGAAGCGCAAGCCACGATGCCACGGGGACGAGATCCAGCGCCCCCAGCACGTGGCCGCACGACGTGCAATGGCTGCGGCCGGCCAACACGCTCTCGCCGTTGGCCAGCCGCCATGCCAGGCAGTTCACGAAACTCCCCAGGCAAGCACCCAGCACGGCGGCGATCCCCAGAAGGAACGCCGCCTGCGCCGGATTGAAGATGCCAAGGGGAATGGTCATGCGCTAGTTAGTGGGCTCGCCGTCAGTCACGTCCGTGACCGTGATCGTCGGCTTAGTTTTATCGGTGGAATCATCGATCGTCACCTTGTACACATACTTGGCGCCTTCAGAAGCTGCGCTTGCCGGACCGGTCAGGTCGCCCTTGTCGTTAGCGCTATAATACATGTTGTTATACTTGGTCTTGTCAAAGCCGTCGGCGAGGTAACCCGTCGTCACTTCGGCCTTCACCGAGCGCTCGTTCGCCTTCTTCACCGCGTCCTCGGCGCTGCTCAGCGAGCTGGAGAACAGCGGCACGGCGATGGCCACCAGCACGGCCACGATGGCCACGACGACCAGCAGCTCGGCCAGCGTGAAGCCGCCGCGCTCTTCGCGCATCTTCTTGATCATCTCTTTCATATCGGTTCCTTTCTCCTTATCCGAGCCATTCGGGCACCGGAAATATCCCCATACATTTTTCTGCATAAAGTAACGGCTGTGACACGAAACGGTGTCAGAACGGTTACATTGCAGCATACAATGAAAACATCGGCAAATACAACGCGATGACGATGAAACCCGCGAACAACGCCATCAAAACAAGCAGGGCGGGCTCCATGATGGAAATCGCCTTGTTGGTCACGCGCTGCGTCTCGTCGTCGTAGAACGCACCCATGGTTTCCAGCGTCTCCTCCAGCTCGCCGGTGTGCTCGCCCACGGCGACCATCTCGACCAGCGTGCGCGGCAGGTACGTGCTGGCCTCCAGGCCCTCGCCCAGCGTGCGCCCTTCCTCCAAACCAGCCTCCAAGCGCCCCACCTCGCGCGACAACACATAGTTGCTCATCACGCGCGACGTGATGGCCACCGCCCGCGTGGCAGGAAGGCCGGCCGTCACCAGCATGGCCATCGTGTTCGCGAACTGAGCCGCGCCCGAGCACACGCCCACCGCGCCCAGCACCGGCAGCCTCAGCTTCAAGACGGCGAACGTCGTCTTGCCGCGCTCCGTGGTGCCGAACAGCTTCACGCCCACGACGATCAGCGCCAGCACCACCGCGATCAGCAGGAAGTTGTCGGTGACGAAGTTCGAAGCGTCGATCAAAAACTGGGTCATGGCCGGCGTATCCGCCCCCAGCGATGCGATCATGCCCGTCATCGAGGGGATCACCATCACCATCATGATGGCCAGCACCACCACGGCGATCACCGCCACGAAGATGGGGTAGGTCATGGCGCTTTGCACCTTGGCCGACACCTTCGCGCGCTTGTCGAAGTACCCGTGCAGGCGTTGGAAGCTCTCGGGCAGATGCCCGCTCTCCTCGCCGGCGCGCACCGTCTCGATGAACACGCGCGGCAGGTTCTCGCCCTTGCTTTGGAAACTCTCGGCCAGGCTGTGGCCCGACGCCACGTCGGCGGCCACGTCGGCCAGCACGCGTTTCAGACACTTGTCGGTCACCTGGTCGGCCACCAGCGACGTGGCGCGCGCGGCGGGCACGCCCGCGTTCAGGATGGTGGCGAACTGGGCGCACATGACGGCAAGGTTCTTCTGCTTGGCCTTCGGCTTCGTGATGTCCATGGACAGCAGGTTTTTGCCCTCGCGCACGGGGACCACGCTTTGGACGACACGGCACTGCTCGCGCGCGCGTTCCATGGCCTCGATCTCGTCGAACGCCTCGACCACGCCGTCGATCTGCTGGCCGGCGGCCGTTATCCCGGTGTAAGTGAAGGTTGGCATCAGCGAACGCTCTTTCTCACGTAGTCGACATCGTGCGCGGCATCGATGGCGGTTTGGGACGTGATGTCGCGGTTGCGGGCCAGGGCGATCAGCGCGTTGTCCATGGTCACGCTGCCCGCCGAGGCCGACGTGGCCAGCGAGCCGGCTATCTGCGGCGTCTTGCCCTCGCGGATGAGGTTGCGGATGGCAGGCGTCACCATCATCAGCTCGCACGCCAGCGCGCGGCCCATGCCGTCGCGGCGCGGCAGCAGCTGCTGCGACAGCACGGCCACCAGCGTGGTGGACAGCTGCATGCGCACCTGGCGCTGCAAGCCCTCGGGGAACACGTCCACCATGCGGTCGATGGAGTCGGCGGCGCTCTTCGTGTGCAGCGTGGCCAGAACGAAGTGGCCCGTCTCGGCGGCGGTCAGCGCCGTTTGGATGGTGTCGAGGTCGCGCATCTCGCCGATAAGGACGACGTCGGGGTCTTCGCGCAGCACGGCACGCAAGGCGTTGCTGTAGCTTTCGGTGTCCTGGCCGATCTCGCGCTGCGAGATGACGGACTGGTCGGGCGTGTACACGTACTCGATGGGGTCTTCCATGGTGATGATGTTCTCGGCGCGCGTGTGGTTGATGCTGTCGATGAGCGCCGCCAGCGTGGTTGACTTGCCGCTGCCGGTTTCGCCCGTCACCACCACGATGCCGCGCTGGATGCGCGGGAAGTCCATGACCGCAGGCGGCAAGCCCAACGTCTCCAGCGCGGGGATGCGATCGGACAGCAGGCGCAAAGCCGCACTCACATGGCCTTGCTGGCGGAACAGGTTGATGCGCACGCGCACGCCCCCGATGGTCTCGGCGCGATCCAGCTCGCCGATCCGCTGGATGCGGTCGAAATCGTCTCCGGCCAAACGGCGGGCCAGCTGCTCGCAATCGTCGTGCGACAACGGTGCGTCGCCGTCCACGCCCGCGTTCTCAAGACGCCCGGCCAGGCGGAACTTCACGGGCAGACCGCACACCAGGTGCACGTCGGAAGCGCCTGCCTGGCGCGCCATGTCTATGATGTGCTCAACGTTCATGCGTGGTCCTTCTCTTTCGGTTTGCTGCTATCGCCGCGCTTTTGGCATCCGCCTTCCTCTTCCCTACTCCAGCGCGGTGATGGTTTTGCGGGCTTCCTCGACGGTGGTCACGCCGGTCAGCACCAGCTCGCGGCAGCTGTCCTCCATCGTCTTGAACGAGCCCGTGCGCTCGATGGCGTCCTTCAGCTCCTCGCGCGTGGCGCCGCCCGTGATGCGGCTGCGCAGCGCGCGGTCGATCACCAGGATCTCGAACACGCCCGTGCGCCCGCGGTAGCCCGTGCCGAAGCACATCGGGCAGCCCGATCCGCGGTAGAACCTCACGCCGGGATCGTATCGCAGGCCGATAGCCTCAAACTCCTCGGGGCTGGGCCGATACTCCTCGCGGCAATGGGGGCACACCTTGCGCACGAGGCGCTGCGAGATGACGCCGCGCACGCCGCTGGCGATGAGGTACGGCTCCACGCCGATGTCGATGAGACGGTCGATGGTGGACGCCGCGTCGTAGGTGTGCACGGTGGACAGCACCAGGTGGCCGGTGATGGCGGCGCGCATGGCGATCTCGGCCGTCTCACCGTCGCGAACCTCGCCCACCGCCACGATGTCGGGGTCCTGGCGCAGGATGGCGCGCAGGCCGCTGGCGAAGGTCATGCCCGTTTTCTCGTTGATCTGCACCTGGTTCACGCCGTCGATGTTGTATTCCACAGGGTCTTCTAGCGTGACGAGGTTCACCGAATCGGTGTTCAGCTGGCGGATCATCGTGTACATGGTGGAGCTTTTGCCCGAGCCGGTGGGGCCCACGATCAGCACCATGCCATTGTTCGAGCCGATGAGCCGCTGGTACTTCTCCAGGTTGTCGCCCTCCAGGCCGATGCCCGCCGGGTCGAACAGCGCCTCGCTCTTGTCCAGCAGGCGGATGACCACCGTCTCGCCGTGGATGGTGGGCAGCGTGTTGATGCGCAGGTCGATGTCCTGCTTCTTCAAGCGGATGTTTGCGCGGCCGTCCTGAGGCACGCGGCGCTCTGAGGTGTTCATGCCGCCCATGATCTTCAAACGCGAGATGACCGAAGCCTGCAGCTCCTTCGGCACCGTGAGGATCGTGCGCAGCACGCCGTCGATACGCATGCGCACATGCAGGTCGATCTCGCGCGGCTCCAGGTGGATATCGCTGGCGCGCTCGGTGGCGGCTCGCTCGATGATGCTGTTCACGAGACGCACCGTGGGAGCCGATTGCGCGTCGGCGTCGTCGCCCAGCGTGGAGGTTTGGAACGATCCGGTCGAGGCGTCGTCGGCGCCTGTCGTGCGGGCGTCGCGCTTCATCTCCTCGATGGCGCGGGCGGCACCCTCGTTGCCGTACAGCGTCATGATGGCGCGCATCAGCGAATCATGCGTGGTCACCATAGGGATGACGCGCTTCCGAGTGGCGTTCTTCACCGCTTCGATGGCCATGAAGTTCAGCGGGTCGCTCATGGCCAGGCACACCTCGTCGGGCGAAGTGCGCACGGGCACCACGTTGTACTGGCGTGCGACGTTCTTGCTGATCACGCGGCTTAGCTCGGGGTCGAGGTCGATCGCCGAAAGGTCGACGAACTCCACGCCCAGCTGCATCTGCAGCGCCTCGATGAGGCCCGCTTCCGTGATGACGCCTTCGGCGATAAGCTCGTCGCCCAGGCGGCGTTTCGTCTCTTTCTGCTGTTTGAGCGCGTGTCCCAGCTGGTCCTCGGTGATGAGGCCCGCGTCTATCAGCACGTCTCCCAACCGTTTGTACGCCATTTACGATCCTATCCTCTTCACGGTCATGGCGGCTTCGGCCGCCACGTCCTCACCTGATGCGATGGTGATGCGGAAACTCCAGGTCTCGTTGTCCGCGTTGTATGAAAGCTCTGCCAGCTTGGGCGCGAGGCCGTCGCGTGCCGGCACGATTTGCGACTGCTCTCCAGCCGCGTTTAGCCAGATGCCGTCTTCGCCAGTCTCGCTCGATTGCAGCACCGACGTCTCGTGACGCGTGGGGCTGGTGAAGTACAGCGGGTTATCGGGCGCCTGCGTTCCCTCGCCCTCCACGTCGCGCGCGTACGTCAGCTCGTCGCTCACTACCTCCACCGCCTGTTGCAGCAGCGCGTCGGCCTGCGCCTGCCGGGTGATGGAGGCGTACGAGTTCATGGCCACCTGCAGCCCGACGCCCACCGCAACGCAAAGAAGCCCGATGAACACTATGCTGGTCAGCTGCTCCGCGATCATGAACCCCCGCGTGTCGCGCAGGCGGGATCGAAGCGACGCTTTGTCGAGAAGGGGTGTCATGCTACCAACCCTCCTCGTAGTATGCATAGCCGCCCGACTGGTATACGCTCACTTTGATGGGAACTGCGGTCGAAGAGTCCGGGAGCGTTACAGACACGACAGGCCCGTAGGAAGACGAATCGTATAAAGAATTCTCCGAGGCATACGAGGCGTTCAGCACCTGCTGGCTTCGGGCCGAGGCAGATGCCGACACCGTCACCATCGTGGCGAGCATTGTGGCGCCCAACGCCGCAATGAACACTGCCGCCAGCACCTCCACCATCGTGTCGCCGTGGCAATCTTGCAGTTTCTCACGCAGCACGCGCGTCGTTTTGCCGATCATCACGCCGCCTCCGTCTTCTTCACGACGGTGTTGTCGCCGTACTCGATCACCGTCACGCGGCCTTGGTTATCGAACGTGGGCCTGCATTGGACGGAGATGGTGGTGTTGTAGGGGGAATCCGCCGCGAAAGCGGAATCGAGCGACAACTCCACGGTGATGTTGAGGTCGGGATCCACCGTGATACAGCCGTACACCGGGGCGAGACCCCCCGCTTCGCTTGGAGGGTCGATGAGCAACCGATTGGATGCGGAGCCGCCCAGCACGTAATCCTTCCCCTCCGCGCGGGCGGCGAGGATGTCCTTCGTGCGCTGTTCGGTCCAGAAATTCTGGCCGATCATCGAGCGCAAGCTATTCGTATCGACACTCGCCTCACCTGCGGTATCGTAGGCGATTTTAACGACTACCGATTTCTCCTCCCAGACAGCATCCTCGCCGCCCAGCTGCTGGGCCATCAGCTTCGCCGCCGACTGCATCGCGTACTCTTTCTGCTGCAAGTCCACGTGCGTCTGCGCTGCCTTGGCCTGCACCGAGGCAGCCGTCATCACCACCGACCCGATGATGCCGCAAATAAGGAAGAACACCAGCGCAATGACGACAGAAGCCCCGGAAGTGTCACGAAGGATCCTCACGCGCTTCATAGGGAACCACCAACTTCCGCCTCGATGGGAACCCATGCGCTGCCACCCAAAGAGTACTGAACAGGCTGCGTGACCGTGTTGTAGTGCGCCGAACACGCACCGCTTTGACCGCCGATCACCGAACCGGCGGAAAGCCGGGTAAGCACCTGCTGGTTCTCCGGAAACGAGAACGACACCGTTTTCACCGTGCAGTAACTCTCGTTGAGAGACCACCCGGCACTACCGACAACGCCGCCCAAGCAAACGACCGAGGAGGGCTTCACTTTGTTTTCAATGTTGAAGACGACGTCGGTCACCGAACATGATGATAGGTTCACCTGGCTTGTTCGAGCAACGATCAAACCCGCCGACAATCCATCGACCGTCCCGGTATCCCTCCAAGAGACTCGGACATCGACATCGAAAACCTTGCACTTTTCGATGTCGCACTCTTCCGCATACCCTATGAGCGGTGACACCGCATGGGTTCCGTAGGAAAGCCTGTCCACGACAGCAGTCGCGTTCTCGCTAGCACCCTCAAGCGTACAGTTCACAATCTTGGACTTCGCAGCATTGCCCACCAGAAAACCGAAGTTCGAGTTCGAGTTCGTACCGACGGCGGCATACGAATTGCCGTCAACGACAAGCCTCACGTTCTTTATAACCGCAGACGAAGTTCCATCACTGAGAACCCAAGGGAAGAGACCCTGCCCCTGCCCAACACCCTCGTACTCTTTCGCTGAGTTCAGCACGGAAAAGCCGCTGGCATCGCCAAGGCTGGCATACGTCGCTCGTCCGAAATTGAAGATACGGTAGCTTCCGCCATCGTAAGCCCCTGTGAATATGTTGTTGAACTTGTACCCGTCAACGATATTCTTCATATCGAGATCATGTTCTTGAATAAAGGCATCTCCCATGTACGCATACTGTACGCCGTTGACATTGTTAAACCATTTCAATGAACCAGGAAACTGCATAGCATGGCGCACGCTCCAGGGCGAAGCATCTTCTCCCCAGGTTTTCGCAACATCGCCATCAAGCGTCACGGCGCGGGCGAAATTGAAGTTGACCTGGTAGGTTGCGGTCAACTCGTTCGGCTGGGACTTGTTCACGAACACTTCCACCGGTGTAGATTGATTCTTCAGCGCAACATCTCCCGACGCAACGATGCGATATGCAGAATACGTCGTCCCAGACAAAGAAACCGTTATAGCTTCTTCATCCTTGATTTTGTACTGGCTACCTTTGCCTTGTGTGATGGCTGACTTCTCAGTGCCCTCCCCAACGAGGATGAAGTACCCCCAGTCGTCGATGGCGTTGTCTGTGCGAAGCTCATTAACGAACGAGCCTTCGTCGGTTCCGTAATAACCGTACCAGCTGGTCGCAGCACCGTTGGCATCAAGCTCGATATACGCCAAACCGAGGCTCACCTTCGGTTTGCGTATCTCATCGAACTTGGCCACGAACGTCGTTCCCTTGAATGCCAGCTGGCCGTCGTACTTTCCGACCGTATCGCCCGGCACGCAGACGATCGACCCCGATCCGGCATCGCGAACATCAACCGTTTCCCAACCCACGAAACGATAGGTGAACTCGTCTGTCTCGGGTTTCGCAGGAGGGTCGACCTCACCCAGAACAACTTCCGACTCGATCGACGAATACGGAACATGCTGAACCGCATAATCGGGTTTTCCAACACCTTGCTCGGTGTAGTAGAGCAGTGCCCGGTAGAAGCGGTAGTCTTCTTGGGTGGTTATCTTGAAGTCGTACGTACTTCCTTGGCGGCACGAGAACTCCAACCCGTTGTAGTTCTTCAGAAGGGCGGACGGCATAACGGCAAGATCGTTGATAGAGGGACCGCGGTACAGCCAAAGCGAGACGTTGGTCAAGCGCGTGCTGAGCACGCCGCTTAGGTACCCGCTGCCGTTGCCGTTATCGTAAGATCTGATGTTCGCGAAACCAACCCCGGGGGCAATGGAGTAGTACACCCGCACCGGCACGGTGCCGGCGGCGCTCAGGTATTCGTTACCTTGGGAAAACCCGGCGACCGTGGTTTTGGACACCGCCCATGACACGTCGGACGACGAGGCGCCGAACTCGCCTTCGAACGCGGCGCGTGCCGTGATCGACGGGGTATCCGCGGTGCGCGAGCCGGTCTCCTGGGCGCTGCCGCTCAGATAGGCAGCCTTCAACGGATTCTCAACCGAAGCCGGTTCAGGAACCGCCAGCTTGTTGAAGTACGCCTGGACTTCGGATGCCTTCGGAGCCGTGCGCACGTACACCGTTGCATTGCCGTCCTCGTCGGCCAAGCCGTGGTTCTTATGGTTCTCGGCCTCGGCGTAGAACTTCCGCACATCGAGGCGCAGGGATATGACGTTGTTCGCATCGGTATCGGTTCCGGCAAGGGTACCCGAAGCATCGCCCGTTTCATTCGTTCCGTACCAGGTGAAGCAGTCGTTCAGAAAACGGTAGTCGTAGTTGACCCCCTTCTGGTTGAACACGCCCCATTCCCACTTGCCATCGTTCAAGTAGCCCACGCGCATGCATTCACCGGTGTCGGCTCGCTTGATCCACAGCTCCCAAATCTGGTACGCATGATTGTTGTACGCGCCCACAGTTCCCTCGAGCCGGTACGTGGCGTCGTCGCGCACGGACGACGACGCCACCCAACCGCCCGCGTACGACTGATAGCCGGCCTGCTCGTTCTCGCCCTTCAGCTGCGCGTTCACGGGGGAAGTACGGAAGTGGTTCTCCTTGTCCTCGAAGAAGGGAGTGACCGTCAGCCCGTCCTTCACCACGCCGTCGCCGTTGCCGGAGCCCGCCCCAATGGAAGGATGCGCGCTGTCCGCGACCGCCGACCGCACCTGCGGCTCGATGTAAGCTTCGTTCTTCTCGCCGGCCACGACGGCGGAGTACGGGTTGGTTATCAGCATCGTCAGCTTGCCCGCAGGGCTCGGCCACTCCACATGGGCGGCAGCCGTGCCCGGCACGCAGCTGCGCGAGGCGTCCTTCGTCTCCACCGACACGGTCAGGGCGTCGCCCGCCACACACGCGTCGAACACCTGCTTGAGCTTCGCTTTCTGCGAGTCATCCGCCGTCGGCTTGCCGTCATTCCCCTTCGCCACCAGCTGCGAAAGTGCGTTGAGGTCGATGGCCCACACATTGCCCTTCACGTTCGCGTTGTCGCGCGTCTGCTGCTTGATGGCTGCGGCGAAGTTGGTGAAGCCAACCGACTCCGAACCGTCATCGGCCGTGGACAACGACACCATGGTCGTTCCGTTGCTCAAGCCGGAGATCGAGAACGCCACGTTCTTGCCGGTGTTCTCGATAGCCACCGTGGAGGTGGTGGAGCCCGCGCTTCCGTCCGCGGCAATGTTGGGGTCCTGCACCATCAGACAGCCCGTTGCTTCGTCCACCCAGATCACCGGATTCGCGAGCGCTTTCTCGGGCGTGGCGCCGGCAGGGGTGCCGCCATAGTAGCCGATCATGGGGTCGTGGCCCATGCGCGCCGCCTGATCGGTGGAGGCGTCCTCGGTTTCGTAATACGTCTTCGCGGCGTTCGTGGAGGCAGGGGTCGATCCGAAGAAGCCGGACCTTCCGTCGGCGTAGAACACGCCGGTCACCTGCGCCGTGTCGGCATCGAACTCGATGATATAGTCGGCGTCGCGCACAGCCTCCTCCACGGCGAGCGCCGGGACGATACCCTGCTCGCGGGCGGTGTCCGCCGTCATGTAACGTTTGGAAGACTCCGCAGCAGAAGCGGAGGGAGGAGCAACCTCGTCGGACCCGAGTGTTTCACGTGAAACATGTTCCGTTTCGCCCTGTGAGCGGGACGAGCCCTCGAATGTTTCACGTGAAACATCCGCCGAGCGCGCGGCGGGGAAGCAGGCGCGATACGAATCGCCGTCCTTCACGGCATCCACCCACGTGCCCGATACTTTCTTGGCCGTCATCTGGGCTTGGGCGGCGTTCGCGATGGATTGGGCGGCGTTGTTCAGCTCCAACATGCGCATGTTGTTCTGCGCCGACACGATGGAAGGAAAGGCGATAGCAGCAAGAATGAGTACGATGGCAACGCTCATCAGAAGTTCGGCGAGCGTAAAGCCCTCCGTATGCCGTCCCCTCTTGGCCATGTCTATGCCGTTTCCTCCTCCTATCAGGCAATAGAACGTCCCTCGTTGTGGTTTTGTATCATAGCACGTACATTGCCGAGGAATGCCGAAACGCGCGCCCGCCAATGAAAACGTCTACGTTGGATACTCCGCAGAACACGGAAACAAGCGCGTTCCACGTGAAACAGTCGGACACCCGAACCTGCAGTCGAGCCGGAACACGTTGCCGGACGCGGCTCGGCACACACGAAAAACGCCCGCGGCAGATGCGCGGGCGTTTCGGTGTTCGAGCGGATGCGGACAGACGGTTATTTGCCGTCGCCGAAGATAAGCTCGCGTTCCTCACCCACCAGGGCGGCGCGCGCCTGATCGCGCAGGTTGTTCACGCCGATGAAGAACTGGCGCATCATCACCACCATGAGGTAGCGGCCCTTCGGCGTAAGCGTCAGCTCGTCGGCGTTGTCGCGGTCGAACGCGCCCGAGGCCTTCATGAACGCCATCTCCACCGGCAGACCGCGCTCCACAGACACGCCGAAGTCCTTCTTGAACTGGCGCTTGTCCAGGCGCAATCCGAACAGCTGCATCATGAAGCGGTAGCGCATCTGGTCGTGCTTGCTGAACGTGGCCTTGCCCATCAACGACATGCGGTCGTGCTCGATGGCGTCGTTGTAGTCGTTCACCGAGAACGTGTTCACGTACAGGTTGTTGCCCAAATACGTGATGCCGCCGCTGCCGATGGCGGGGTATTCCTCGTAATCCACCACGTACTCGTCGATCATCGCGTCCTCGCCCGCCGCGCCCGTGCCGCGCTTGTTGAACGTCCAGGCGCTGCCGTGCTCGAACAGCGGGTTCTCGCCGCCGGCCAGCACTTCGGAGATGATCTCGTAGAAGCGCTGCTCGCGCGCGTAATCAACCTTGCCCACGGTGCGCGCCAGCGAGCGCGCCACGCTGGGGCTGGCCATCAGCGGGTAGAACGTGGTCTGGCTCGTGCCGCTTTCCACCACGCGCTCGATGTCGCTGAACAGCACGTCCTCGGTCTGCGCCGGGAAGTTGAAGATCATGTCCACGTTGAGCGACGTGAAGTAGGGGCTGGCCTCGCCGATGCGCTCGAGGATCTCCTCGCCGCTGCCGTACTTGTCGTAGCGATCCATCTGCTTCAGCAGGTCGTTGTCGAAGCTCTGCACGCCAACGCTCAAACGCTGCACGCGACCCTGCAGCTTGTCCAGGTAGCTGGGAATCAGGTGGTTCGGGTTCGTCTCGCTGGACACCTCGCCGATGCTGAACGTCTCGCGCGCCAGATCGATGGTGTCGCACAGCTCGTCGATCATGATGGTGGGCGTGCCGCCGCCCACGTACAGACTTTCGAAGTCGTAGCCGAGGTCCTTCAACATGAGCATTTCCTTGCGCATGTTGGCGAAGTAGGGCCGCGCGCGATCCTCCGCGAACGGGAAGCGGTTGAACGAGCAATAGGGGCACAGCCGCTCGCAGAACGGCACGTGCATGTACAGCATGTACTTCTGGCCGGGCTTCGGCCCGGGCACGCGTCGCTCTTGCGTCGGTTCGAGGCGCAGGTAATTCTTCGTGCATTCGCGAACAACGGACGTGAGCAAGCGTTCTGAAAGCATTTAGTTCTCCCAAGCGGCACGACCGGCCGCAGCGCGTTTGCCGATGTCGCTGCGGTACTGCTTGCCTTCGAAGTTGATAAGATCGCACGCTTCGTACGCCTTCTCGCGCGCGTCGTCGAACGAGTCGCCCAGCGCCACCACGTTCAGCACGCGGCCGCCCGCAGTGACCAGCTCGTCGTCGAAATTCTTGGCGGTGCCGGCATGGAACACCGTGACGCCCTCGATCTGCTCGGCCTCGTCGATTCCGAGGATGACCTTGCCCTTCTCGTACGATCCGGGATAGCCTTCGCTGGCCAGCACCACGCACACGGCCCACTGCTCGGACCAGCGCAGGTCGATGTCGTCGGGGCGTCCTTCGGCCACGGCCAGCATGATATCCGCCAGGTCGGACTCGAGACGCGGCAGTACCACCTGCGTCTCAGGGTCGCCGAAGCGAGCGTTGAACTCGATGATCTTCGGACCTTCGGGCGTCAGCATGAAGCCGCCGTACAGCACGCCGCGGTAATCGTTGTCGAACTCGCGCGCGGTGGCAACCGCTGCGCGCTCCATGATGTCGTGCATGGCCGCCAGCTCGTCCGGCGTCACGATGGGCACCGGCGAGTACGCGCCCATGCCGCCCGTGTTCGGACCGCGATCGCCGTCGAACGCGCGCTTGTGGTCCTGGGCGGTGGCCATACAGTGCGCCTTGCCGTCGCTGACGAACGCCAGCATTGAGCACTCGGGGCCGGTCAGGCACTCCTCGATGAGCACGGTTTTGCCCGAGTCGCCGAATGCGCCGTCGAAGCAGGAGCGCACGGCGTCTTCCGCGTCCTCAAGTTCGTCGGCTACCACGACGCCCTTGCCAGCGGCCAGGCCGTCGGCCTTCACCACGATGGGCGCGCCCAGCTCGCGCACGTAGGCAAGCGCAGGCTCGAGGTCGGTGAAGCTGGCGTAGCGAGCGGTGGGGATGTCGTTGGCGTCCATGAATTTCTTGCTGAACGTCTTGCTGCCTTCCAGCTGGGCACCCTGGGCGTCCGGTCCGAACGTGGGAACCCCCGCGGCGCGCAGCACGTCGGCAACACCCGCAACCAACGGAGCCTCGGGTCCGATGACCACGAAGTCGATGGCGTTCTCGCGAACGAACGCCAGCACGGCCTGGCCGTCCTCGGGGTTCAGGTCGGGTACGTTTTGGGCGATGCCGTCCGTGCCGCCGTTGCCCGGCGCCACGTACAGGCTGTCGGTACGCGGGGATTTCGCCAGCGCCCACGCGATGGCATGTTCGCGACCGCCGCCACCCAATACCAAGATGTTCATGTCAGGTCCTTTCAAACCCTCAAACTACTTACGTCGTGCAAAAGCGCTTCAGTGCTGCTGGTGTTGCCACTGTTTCACGTGAAACATTTGTTCCCATGTCGCACGTCATTGCGACGAAGTGTTTCACGTGAAACGTTTCGTCGCTTTATAGGTCGAACTCATACGTCAGCGAAAAGCGCCGAGGTGCCCGAGATCGTGGGGATGGCGAGGGCGAAGCGCGCCCCGAAGGAAGTCCCCGTAGGGGATACTTCGGTACGCGAGCCGTCGGCATCGCCGCGAGATCGGGGGCATCGGCGCTTCGCAGCGTCGAGTCGTTCCGCCGTTCGACAGAACGGCGGAACATTACCGATCCCAGCCTCGCATGATGGTCTGGTCGCGATCGGGGCCGACAGCGATGATGCTGACCGGCACGCCGGTGATCTTCTCCAGGTACTCCACGTAACGCTGGGCGTTCTCGGGAAGCTCCTCGAACGTGCGGCACTCGGTGATGTCAACGCCCTTCCAACCGGGAAGCTCCTCGTACACGGGCTTCGCGTGGAACAGCACGCTCTGCTGCATGGGGAAGTAATCGTACACCTTGCCCTCGCACTCGTAGGCCGTGCACACCTTGATGGTGTCGAAGGCCGACAGCACGTCGAGCTTCGTCAGAGCCACGTCGGTGAGGCCGTTGACCTCGGCCGCGTAGCGCGCGATGACCGCGTCGAACCAGCCGCAGCGGCGCTTGCGCCCCGTGGTCACGCCGAACTCGTGGCCCACCTTGCACAGCAGCTCTCCGACCTCGGCCTCCTCGCCTTCGCCGCCATCCTCGGGGAAGCGCTGCTCCGTGGGGAAGGGGCCTTCGCCCACGCGCGTGACGTAGGCCTTCTGGATGCCCAGTACGCGATCGATGACCGTGGGGCCCACGCCCGTGCCCGTGGCGGCGCCGCCGGCGCAGCACGACGAGGACGTGACGTAGGGGTACGTGCCGTGGTCGATGTCGAGCAGCGTGCCCTGCGCGCCCTCGAACAGGATGGACTTACCGGCGCGCACGGCCTCGTTCAGCAGCTGGGCCGTTTCGGCCATGTACGGCTTGAGGATGCGCGCATAGGGCAGGTACTCCTCGCAGATCTCCTCCACCGTGTAGGTGTGCAGGCCGTAGATCTTCTCGAGGATGGGGTTCTTCTGCGAAAGCACCGCTTCCAACTTGAGACGGAAGATCTTCTCGTCCAGCAGGTCCTGGATGCGAATGCCCTTTCGGGCCACTTTGTCCTGGTAGCAGGGGCCGATGCCGCGCTTCGTGGTGCCGATCTTGTTCTCGCCCAGGCGCTTCTCGTCGGCGCCGTCGAAATCCTTGTGGTACGGCATGATCACATGCGCGTCGCACGAGATCTTGAGGTTCTTGCAGGAGATGCCTTCGGCTTCCAGCATGGCCATCTCCTTGATGAGCACGCCGGGATCAACGACCACGCCGTTGCCGATGACCGGAACCGCATGCTCGTACATGACGCCGGAGGGCATGAGGTGCAGCGCGAGCTTCTTGTCGCCGTGGATGACCGTGTGACCCGCGTTGTTGCCGCCCTGGTAGCGAACCACGTAATCGTATTCGCGCGCGATCAGGTCGGTGACTTTGCCCTTGCCTTCGTCGCCCCACTGGGCGCCAATCAGAACCGTGCTCGGCATGTCTGTTTTTCCTTTCGGTGTTCGAACCACAGAATTACAGTATATCAATCTGGAAGGCAAATGGAGTTTGCACATGTTCTTTTCGAGGTCTCCACATGAGTTCCGGGGGGTTCGATCGCCGAACGGCGGGGAGGGTGCCGACGCCAAAGGCGCACAACGGCAACGGGTGAGGCGTTCACGCAGAGGGCCCACCGATCGCGGCAGGCAGAGGAAGGGATCGGGCAACGCGGTCGCAAGCGGTCGGAAAACCGGTATCGGCACGGCTCGCCCAGGGCATCGCATGCTGCGCCCATCGCAGAAAGAGCCTGCGCGGCATCCGGGATTTTTCACATGAAACATCCCACATCGCAACCTCGAATGTCCCACGAAGAGCATCTCGTGTCGCGCCCGGATTGTGTCACGGGAAACAATCCGCGTCGGGCCTCGAATGTTTCACGTGAAACAATTCGAGCCGATAGAAGGCTCGGCGCGCGGGAAGAGCCGCCCCATCAGTCAGAACAGCACCTTCACCAGGATCAGGATAAGCGGCACGGTGAGCAGGAACAGGAACATGCTTTGCGTCGTGGCCCGGGCGGCGAACTTCGGGTTCGCGCCGTATTGCTGGGACAGAATGACGTTGAGCGTGCCGCACGGCATAGCAAGCAGGAAGACGCTGACCGAAGCCACCAGCGGGTCGATCCCGGGCACGAACGAGAGGACGACCGCAGCCAGAGCGGGCAAGGCCAGGAGGCGCATAAAGGAAACGATGTAAGCCCATTTGTCTCTCACCACATCCGACAGCTTCATGCGCGACATTTCGTAGCCGATTATGAACATGGCCAGCGGCGTCATCATAGAACCGGCCATATTGAACGCGTCCGTGATGGGGGTCGGGAACCTGAACGGAAGCGCGTACAGCACGAGCGCGACGACGGTGCAGATCAGACAAGGGTTCAGCAGAATGCCCTTGATATCGGGCTTCGCCTTGTCCTGCAAAACCGCGATGCCGAAGCTGAAAAGGGTGATGTTGAACACGATGTTCGCCGCGATGGCGTACAACATGCCGGCCGAGCCGAAAAACTGCATGGCCAACGGAATGCCGATGAACCCGTCGTTGCCGTATGCGCACAAAAGCACGAAGATGCGGTTGCCGCCGTCGGGGATGGGAATGCGCTTCCGGACAAGCCCCAGGCCGCCGACAACCACCACGTAGAAGACCAACGACACCGCCATGGTGACCACGAACCCCTGCAGCACCGATCCATCGAAAGCAACCTGGGATGACGACAGGATGACCAACGGCAACACGGCCTTCAAGAGCAGGGTCGACAAGCCGTTCTTCATCGAGTCCGTGATGATGTCGCGCTTGGAGAACAAGAAGCCGAACGCCAATAGGATCAGAATCTGAAGGAAAATCTCCACCATTTCGACCGTCATCGAAATCACCTTCCATCGCGCCGTCGATTCGCGCGTGCGCCGTCGCGCGACGCCCGCCTGCACGCAAGCGGAACGCCGCGCTCGAACGGCTCGACGGGAGGGCGCGAGCCCATGATTCCCGTGGAAGCCACCAGCACCTCGTCCTCCCGGCAGCCCAGCTCGCCCGCCGCGAGGCTTGCCGAGCGCCGCGCCACCTCGAGGCCGTTCTCGCCGGTCAGCGCGTTGGCGTTGCCCGAATTGATCAGCACGGCGCGCACGAAGCCGAACGAAACGCGGCGAAGATGGTCCCGCGACACGTCCACGGGCGCGGCGCTGAACGCGTTGTGCGTGAACAGCGCCGCGCAGGGGCAAGGTATGTCAGCTGACACCAGCGCGCAATCGAGGCGGTCGTCACCCTCGTAGAAGCCCGCACGCACGCCCGAAGCCGTGAAGCCGAGGGCGGAGGTCACGCCCCCTCCGTCGATCGTCGCAAGGCTCGGCATCTCATGATGCCGCACCGCCCTCGGCCGTCTCATCTTCTCCGCTCCTTCCGCACCCTCGAATAGATTGCGCTACGCGCGCTCGAACACCACGTCGCCGTTCAACACGGTCAACTGCACCTGCGTCTCATGGATCAGTTTCGGATCGATAGCGAAGATGTCGCGATCGAGCACGATAAAGTCGGCCAGCTTGCCCACCTCAAGCGTGCCCTTGCGATGCTCCTCGCTGCACCAGTAGGCGGCGTTCTTCGTCACCATCTCCACCGCCTGGTACACAGAGATCGCCTGATCAGCACCGAGAGTCACGTCGTCGCGACCGACGGCCTGGCGGGTGACCGCACATTCGACGCCGTAGAAGGGATTCACTGTGCACACCGGCGCATCGGTTCCGCCAGCCACGATGAGTCCGGCATCCATCATGTCCTTGATCTGGAACAGACGGTTCGCGCGTTCCTTACCCAAGCGCAGCTCGCCGAAATTCACGAAGTTCTCAAGCCACACCGGCTGGATGGCTATTACACAGGGAATCTTGGCCGCACGCTCGATGAAAGTGTTGGACACCAACGTGGCATGAACGAAGTAGAAGCGGCGCGCGTCGCCCACTGCAGGATCGTAGGCGCGCTCGAACGCAGTGAGCACCATATCGTTCGCCGCGTCGCCGATAGCATGAATCGAAACGTCATGACCAGCGTCGTAGGCGGTTTTCACCAGCTCGTCCAACTCTTCCTGCGTGTAGTTGCACTCGCCTCGAGTCCCTACCGGATTCTCGTAATCCTCGAGCATGAGCGCACCGGCCGATCCGATGCCGCCGTCGGTAAGCATCTTGATGGCGCCTAGTTTCAAATCATCATCTCCGAATCCCGTCACCAAACCGCGGACATTGGGATACTCGGGATACCAATTCAGCGTAAGGTGGCAAGGCAGCCCCTTCTGACGACGCATCTCGGTATAAAGACGGGCACCGAAGGGTCCGTCCTCCTGATTCACCTCGAGCTGGGTAAGTCCAAGTGAAGAGCAATACTGCAAATGCTCGTGAACCGCATCGACGCATTCCTGCAAGCTCATGCGGGGTATGACAGGATCAACATGCTCGGGATACACCACTTCGCGTACGACGCCGTCCGGACGACCGTCATCGAATCGGCCCACATGATCAGCCACCATCGGCTGAAAAGACGCATCGATACCCGCTAGCGCCAGTGCCGCAGAGTTCAACACATGAACATGGTGGCAGAAACTGCCGATGCAAATAGGAATTTCAGAAGAAACGCTGTCGAGCTCATCACAGTTCGGAAAACGCCCCTCTTTCAAGAACTCGAGGTGCATGTTCTCGGCAGTAAGCCACTGACCAGGTTTGATGCTTTCCTTTCGCTGTTCGAGAAGGCTCAAGATTTCTGGAATGCTATGGCACCCGCTTAGGTTCGGCGTAATACGGCCCATGCAATCATGGAATAGGTGCATATGGGTGTCAGCGAAACCGGGAAGCACGCTTCTTCCCTGCAGGTCAACGTACTCGCACGCGTCAATTGCACGCATCTCCTTGCTCGTACCGGCGGCCACAATGGTTCCGTTATGAACGGCCAGCGCCTCCACTGTATCACCTTCGGACACCATGGTTCGAATGACGCCGTTGTAATACACGCGATCGATCTTCATAGCTCAACTCCTATCCTAGCTTCGTTTTCATGCGCTGTCGAACTGGACGGTGCACGCTTACAACAAGGTATTGATGATGACGAGCATGATGGGAACGGTAATCAAGAACAGGATCATGGTCTGCGTTGTGGCACGCGAAGCGAACTGGGGGTTAGTTCCATACTGCTGCGACAGGATCACGTTCAAAGTTCCGCACGGCATAGCCAAAAGAAAAACGAGAACCTTCAAAACCTCGTGATCCACAGGCAGGAACATGAAGATAACGCACACGATAGTAGGAATTACCAGCAAACGCAGGAGGGAGACGACGTACGCCCAGCCGTCTTTTATCAAATCAAGCACCTTCATGTTGGCGATCTCGTGACCAATAATGAGCATAGCCAGCGGAGTCATCATGTTGCCGGTCATAGTAAAAGCGGTGCCGACGAAGGAAGGAAAACGGAAGGGAGCGACGTACAACGCCAGCATGACCACCGTGCAGATCAAGCACGGGTCGGTTAGGACCGACTTCACGCTTACCTTGCTCTCGCCCGACAGGATCATCAAACCGTAGCTAAACAGGGCGATGTTAAAAGCCACATTAAGCGAGAAGGCGTACATCAAACCTGTAGGCCCGAAGAATTGCGTGGACAAGGGAATCCCGATGAAACCAACGTTTCCGAACACACACAGCAACGGGAAAACACGGTCGGCGTTGTCCTTCAAAGGAAGCCTCTTTGCCACCATACGCAAAATAAACAGGAACACAAAGTAGAATACGAACGATATGACCAGAGTGATACCGAAACCGCTGAGGGTAGAGGCATCATAGGCGATCTGTGACGAACCCAAGATGCTGATGGGTAGAACCAATTTCAACAACAGAGTGGAAAGACCGTTCTTGATGTCCGACGTGAGAATCTTCTTCTTCGTGAAAAAGTAACCGAACGCGAGCAGGATGACGATCTGCAGGAAAATCCCCCACATTTCCGGTGTCATGAAAACCTCCTTATAAAGACGATGCGGAACACGAACCGCCTCGCCTCCCCGATCAGGGCCCCTCGGGATCGGAAACGCGGATTCGGTTCGCGTGCGCACTCATTCTTTACAAATCGGCAACCGAAAGCTTGTATATTTTCACACTCGCCATTAAAAAGCTGTCGAAGGTCAATGAAACAAAACCGTCGAGCGGCCGGCACGAATATCGCCAGGGACGAGCGTCGTGTACTTTTTAAATTCCCGATCGAAATGCGATTGATCGTAATACCCCAAACCGGTCCCGATATCGAGTCCGGTCACACCCCTATATCGACTGTCAGAGAGAAACCTGATGGCATTCTGAGTGCGAATGATGCTGGCGTACGTCTTCATGGTGCAGCCAACCGCTTCTTTGAACCTCTTGGAAACATAGGTATGACTGTAACCCGTGCGCTCGACCACGTCTTCCACACGCACCACCCCAACCCTGTCCAAGATGACCTTCGTTATAAAAGATACCAGTGAGTCCGACTCGCAGAAAAGCTCCGAGTGACTGCTTGCGGCGAAATGAGACGCCGCCAACCGAGCGCGCTCCTCAAAAGGCAGCGAGAGATGAACGATATCCCTTAGAACATCGATATCCACATACGCCGACGCTTCGATTCTTCGATTAAATAGCGCCTGTGCATCGAGCTTAGAGAAACAACATTTGGGTCCCGGCATGAACTTAATACCAAAACAACGCTCATAACAAGAAGAATCGCTTCTATGGCCTTTGAGAAGGCTTCCTGCAACGAAACACTCCTCTTGCGCACCGCTTCCCAAGAATTGCACGTCGACACAGCCGTCGGGTATACCCAACGTGGAGGACCGCGCTGCTGGCGAAAACGTTATCTCGTACACTTTGTTGATCAAGGAGTCGTCAACGATCAACTCTTGATAACCCAGACCTGCACGCGAGCAGAACGATCTCAGATTCACCCGTCCCCCTTTCCGGCGACGAAGACGGCACCCCCCCCCCATGCGCCAGCCGACGGCGAAAACGTCAGCCGCTCAGCGTTTCCTTACTTTTCTAACCAAAATGGTTATAAAAGTATCCAAAACGATAACTATAGTAACCGTTTTGGGAAAGAGATCGCAATACCCTGTCCTCATGAATGAGAAGTACAAATCAGGATTCGGCGAAGCGGTGAGGATGCAGCGCGCGGTGTGCAACCTCACGAAAGAACGCCTGTCCCTTATGGTGGGCATCAACCGACTCACGCTGAGGAGGATCGAATCCGGAGACGCAAATCCGACCTTGGATGTCATGTATCGCATATCCGAAGGGCTGGGCGTCCCATTGAGCGAGCTCATCGCACAAGCTGAGGAAGCGGAGAAGAGAGACGGGACTTCCAGCAAAACCGACTAACGCAACCGGCGAGTTTCCGCGCCCCTCCTACGGTGCTCGAAGAACAGCGAAAACTCCGAGTCGTTTTGCGCGAAGCTCTGCAAACACGGCAAATTGGAAAAGCCGACCCCCCCCCCGCATCCCAAAGCGCCCGGGATGTTTCACGTGAAACATCTCGACGGGCGCGACAATAGCGGCTGCGCCGGGAGTGAACTCTCGACAAATTGAAAAGCGCTCGAGTCGGACGGGGAAGAGAACAGGAAGCAACGAGAGAAGAATCCAGGCGAGAACAGGTTGCGCGCAAGGAGAACGCAATCCAGGCGCGTGCAGACTACAGTTCGACCTCGTTCAAGGTCGGGTCCGCCTCCCGCAACGCCTCCACCACTTCCTCATGGCAGGTGAACAGGATCACCTGGCGCATACGGGCGAGCTCGGCCAACGCGCGGGCGGCGCCCGCACGTCGGGACGTGTCGAAGTTCACGAGGATGTCGTCGGCCAGGATGGGCACGGCGCGACCCACGTTGTCGGCGGTCATCAGCAGGGCGATGCGCAGCGCGAGGTACAGCTGCTGGCACGTGCCCAGCGACAGATGGCCGGGATCGCGCGTGGTCTTCACCGCGTCGGTCACCTGCAAGCGGCCCTCGGCGGTGAGGCTCACCTTCGTCCAGCGGCCGTCCGTCATCAACGACAACAGGCGGCTGGCCTGACGATACACCTCCGGCTGGCTCTTGCTCTCCCAAGTGGCGATGGCGCTTTCCAGCATGCGGCGCGCCAGCAGCAGGCGCGCGTAGTCCTGCGCGCTCTCGTCCTGGCGCGTGCGGATCTGCTGGTACAGCAGCTTGTACTCGTCGAAGTCGCGCAGGTGCTGGGCATGGGAAAGCTCCTGCTTGAGCTCGCCGTAACGGCGGTTGAGGCCTTCGCTGGCCTCCATGAGCCCCATGCGCTGCTGCGACTTCTGCGCGATAGCCTCGTCGACGGCGTCGAGGGTGCGCTCGGCGCGCAGGTCGATTCGCTCGTACAGGCGGCGGCGTTGGCGCTTCGCGCTGGCCAGGCTCTCCTCCAGCGCGCTGCGGCGCGACACGAGCGCCTGCAACCGCTGCTGGAACAGGTTGTTCTCGGCGCGCGCGTCCTTCGCCTCGTCCAGCAGCGTACGCGATCGGCGCAGCGATCCCTGCGCCTCGGCCAAGCCCGCGGCGTCCAGCTGGGCACGGGCGCGGTTCCTGAACGCTGCCTGGCTTTCCAGGCACGCTTCCAGCTTCTTCTTGTCTTGCAGCATCACCCACTGGGCGTCCTGCTTGCGCGCTTCCTTCGCGTCCTCTTCCTTGTTGGGGCGAAACAGCATCACCATCGCGGCCAGCGCCAGCATGATGGCGAACACCACCAGACCGATGCCGAGCGCCGTGAACGACAAGCTGGTGATCTCGCGGCCGTGAATGAACAGGGGCAAGCCCGTGCACACGAACATGAGCGGCAGCGCGATGGACAGCCCCACCTGCACGCTGCGCTGGCGGCGAGCGCGTTCGCGTTGGGCGCGTTCGTCGTCGGTTTCCAGCAGCGCCTCGTAAGCGGCCTTCGACGTTGCGAAGTTGTCCTGCGCCAGATCGACGGCGTGCTCGCATTTCGCCTCGTCGACCGCCAGCGAGTCGATCTGGTCGCGCAGGGCGCGCTCTTCCGACGCTGGCAGCTCAACCAGCTCAGACACGCTGCGGTCGGCGGCGCAATGGGTTGTGACCAGCACGTCCTCCTCGTCGCACAGCGACGCTACCTGGTCGGTCAGCGAGTCTATCTCGTGATCCAGCTTCTCGATGTTCGAGCGTTGGACGGTCAGCGTCTCGATAGACGTGTTCAGAGCATCGAGGCGCGCCAGAAGCTCGTTGCGCTGGGGTTCCAGCTCGCGGAACTCCTTATCCTGCCGCTTGAAGCGCTCGGCCTCCTCGGCGGCGGCCGTCATCTTGGCGCGCAGCTCGTTCTCCTGCGTCGTGAGGTTGGCGATGGAGTGCTCGACGCCGGCGGCGCGCGAAGTGTACTCAGCCAGCTTTTCCTGCACGGTGGCCAGCGCGTGAGCGGGCGAAGCGCCCGTTCCCGAACCGGCGGTGAGCAGCTTAGCCGTAACGTCGGTGGTGTTGCGCAGCGTCCGCAGCTCGTCGCTGGTCAGGGAGAACATCGTCTGAAATGTCTCTTTGTCGATGTCGGCCACGAGGGATGCGTCGCCTTGCAAGCCGTCGCTGTTGCGCACGCGCGAGAGCTCGAGCTCGGGCGCGCGAGAGGGTTCAGGCGTGGGAAGCGGCGCAGCTGACGCCGCGAGGGAACCGTCGGCTTCGACGGCGGCGACGCGCCCGTCCGGGGCGGCGAGGGCGGGCGCATCCGACGGCGCGGACGAAACGCCGGAGGACGCGTCGCGCTGGGCGAAGAACAGCGATCCAGATCGCTCCGCATTCGCAGGCTTGTAGGTGTTGCGGCTGCCGCGCGCTTCTTCCCAGCCGAACAGCACGCCGCCCACGAACGACGCGAGCGTGGTCTTGCCGGCTTCGTTCGGCCCGTACACCACGTTGAGGTGCGGGGCGAACGGACCCACCGCTTTGTTTGAGAACGCGCCGAAGCTGACGATCTTGATATGCTCGAGATAGGACCGCTTCATTGCTCGTCCCCTTGGGCCAGCAAATCGAGCACGAGGTTCTCGGCCGCCTCGGCGAATGCATCGATATTGCGCGTGTAGGCGCTGGGCAGCTGGATGTTCTTCTTGATGAACTCATCCTGCAAAAACGCGATGGCCTCGTCGGGATTGCGCCGCTGCGCGTCCGCCACCTGCAGGAACACCGCAGGGAACAGCCCTTCGCGGCGCAGCGCCTCCTTGTCGCGCGGCGGCACCGTGAGGTTCGTCAACGCGTCGCAGAAGAATGCCGAATACGCATCGTTCACGTGTTTGCGCAGGCCGGCGATCACATCGGCGCGGTCGAGCATGGCGTGCATCGGGGTCGCGCCCTCCAGCGCAATGCGCACCACCATCTCCTCGCAATGCGCCTTGCCGTTCTCGCGGAACAGCTCGCGCATGATCTTGTCGGTGATGTCGGGCAGGTTCGCGCAATCGGACACGTCCACGTGCATCCGCTGCCACACGACGCTTGCCGTGGGGATGAACTCCAGCTCGTTTTTCGCGCCTTCCCGCAGCGTGACGCAGAACACGCCGCGCTCGCCCGTCTCCTTGATGTCGCGGCCTTGGATGCAGCCGGAGAACACGAGGCGCGGGTCGTCGAAAGAGGGGTAGGCGTACTTCATGTGGATGTGCCCAAGCGCCCAGTAGTCCATGCCCGCGTGCATGAGGACGGCGGGGTCTACCGGGGCTTTCACCGGATCGAGGTTGAGGCCGGTGTGCAGCAGGCCCACTGCGAACGGGGCTTCCGCAGCGTGCGGATGCTGGACGGCTAGCGCCTGCTCGGCCGCTTCGCGCGTGACGCCTTCGGCGATGCACTCGTCCATCGGCCACGTTTGGTTGTAGTAGCCGCGGCCGCCGATCAGGCACAGCGGTTGGCCGTCGCGCTCCACCAGCGCGAAGCCGGGTCGGTCGCCCGGCAGCATGGTGGCGTTGGGCGGCAGCGAGAAGAAGTCGTGCTGCCACGAGGTGTACGGATCGTGGTTGCCCGTGATCAGGTACACCGGAATGCCCGCCTCGCCTAGGCGTTCCAACCCTTCGAAGAAGTGCAGATAGTCGCCGTACGAGGGGCGCGCGGAGTCGAATATGTCGCCCGACACCACCACGAAGTCCACGTCGCGGGCAATGGCCGCGTCGACCATGCGGTCGTACGATTCCGGGATGGCGCTGAGCAGGCGGTTCGCCCATTTGGACGAAAGCGCGCGCAACCCGCGGAACGGCGCCCCCAGATGGAGGTCCGATGCATGGATGAATGTGACGCGTTTCGACATGAGCCCAGTGTACCGCGAAACGGCTCAACAGGGGCTTTACATATAGCCGCCCACGCGCGAATCGTCGATGAAATCCATGAAGCGGGTGTACTCGGCGTTGAAGGCCAGCGGGATGTCGCGCGTGGGGCCGTTACGGTGCTTCGCGACGATCAGCTCGGCCGAGCCCAGGTCGGGGCGGTCTTCGCTCTCGGCCTCGATCTCGTCCATGCTTCGGTCGATGAACATGACGATGTCGGCGTCCTGCTCGATGGAGCCCGATTCGCGAAGGTCGGACAGCATCGGGCGCTTCTTGCCGCGCATCTCCACCGCACGGGACAGCTGCGACAGCGCGATGACGGGCATGTCCATCTCCTTCGCCAGCACCTTCAGGCCTCGCGAGATCTCGCCGACCTCGACGGCGCGGTTGCCGTCTTTGCGCGACTGCGGCGGCGACATGAGCTGCAGGTAGTCGACGATGATGATGCCCTTCTCGGCGGAGCGCAGCTCGCGGCGGGCCTTGGCGCGCAGCTCCAAGATGGACAGCGACGGCGTGTCGTCGATGAACATGTCCAGCTTGCTCAGCGTGTTAGACGCGTCGGCAATGGCGCCCCAGTCCGACTCCTGCACCTGGCCGGCGCGCAGGCGCGACAGGTTCACGCGGGCTTCGGCGCACAGGATACGCTGCACCAGCTGCGCCGCGCTCATCTCCAACGAGAGAAAGGTGACGGTTGCCCCAGCCTTGGCCGCGTTCGTGGCCAGGTTCAGTGCGAACGACGTCTTGCCCACGCCGGGTCGGGCCGCGAGGATCACCAGGTCGCCGCCACGGAAGCCGTGGAACAGGTCGTCCACGTCCTTGAACCCGCTGGGGATGCCGGCCATGGCGTCCTTCTGCTCGGCCAGCTTCGTCAGCTCCTCGAACGCCTCGGTTAGCAGCACGTCCATGCGCTTGAACGCCGAGGACACGCGCTTCTCGGTGACGTGGAACAGTGTTTTCTCGGCCTCTTCCACCACCACGCCCAAATCGTCGGGGGCGTCATAGGCCAGCGCCTCGATCTCGCCCGACGCGCGGATGAGGTCGCGCAGGATGGAGGTGCGCTTGACGATTTCCAGGTGGTTCTGCCAGTTGGTGAGGGCGAACGTGTTGTCTGCCAGCTCGATGAGGTACGCTTTGCCGCCCACGGCCTCCAGCTGACCCATGGCCTTCAGGTTGTCGGCCAGCGAGATGTGGTCGATGGGGATGTGGCGCACGTACAGGTCCATCATGGACTCGTAGATGCGCTGGTGGGCGATGCGGTAGAAGTTCTCCTTGACCAGCTTCGGAGCCACTTCCTCGATAGCTTCCTGGTTGAGCATGCAGGCGGCCAGGACGGATTTCTCCGCCTCGATGTTCTGCGGATCGATCTTTCGCCGATCCGATACGGTGGTTTCTTCCGGTGCGAAGTCGGCGCTGTACGGCGCGGGTGAAGACATGCTCGAACTCCCTCTCGAATAGCGTGAGTCCCTATGATACAACACTTGTCGCGCGGGGTCGGCCACTGTTACCGGAAGCCTCGGCCGCGTATCGAAGAGCAACCGACGCTCCACGCGCAACAGCCTCGGCGGTTCGCCGCCGCACGGAGGGATGTTTCACATGAAACATCCCGGAAAGAACAGTGCCGTCCTTGCGAAACGAAGAGACCCCCTTCGCGCGCCGTAAAGGGCGAAGGGGGTCTCGCTACGGCTGCGACCGTTCGGCCGCTGCCGCGAAATGCTTCGGATACCTCCCGAGCTGCTATTCAGCGGCCTCGGCGGTCTCCTCGGCGGGAGCCTCGACGACTTCCTCGATCGTCTCCTCGACAACCTCGGCCTCGGCAGGAGCGACCTCGTCGTCCGCGCCGCCGACGAACAGCTTCACCGTCGTCTTGATGTCGCGGTACAGCGAGATGGTCACCTCGTGCTGGCCGGCCGTCTTGATGGCGTGGCCCAGCTCGATGCGGCGACGATCGACGTCGACGTCCGTCGCGGCCTTGATGGCATCGGCGATCATCTGAGCGGTAACGGAACCGAACAGCTGACCCTCTTCGCCCACCTTGGCTTCGACCTTGACGAGCGCGCCGTCGAGCGTTTCCTTGATCTTGCCGGCGTCGGCAAGGCGGTTCTCTTCGCGCTTGGCGATGTTGTGCTTGCGCTGCTCGAGCTGCTTCAGGTTGCCCTTCGTAGCGAGGATGGCAACCTTCTGCGGGAGCAGGTAGTTGTTGGCAAAACCGGGGGCCACGTCCACGACGTCGCCTTCACCGCCCTTGCCCTTCAATTCTTGGAGCAGGATGACTTTCATGGTTCCTCCTTGCGCCTAGCGGCTGCGACGGTCGCCGCGACCGCTGATGGCGGGCACCGCGTAGGGCATCAAAGCCATCTCGCGGGCGCGCTTCACGGCGTTCGCGATGTCGCGCTGATGCTGGGTGCAGGCACCCGTCACGCGGCGCGGCTTGATCTTTCCGCGATCGGTAACGTACTTGCGCAGCATTTGCGTGTCTTTGTAGTCGATGTACTGCGTGTCCTCTTTGCAGAACTGGCAGAACTTGCGACGCGGCTGCTTCGCGTAATCGGACATTTCTAACCTCTTTCGTTTCGCTTAAAACGGGATATCTTCGTCATAAACCGAAGAAGAGGCATCAACCACCGGCGCGGCAACCACGGGGGCTGCTGCGGGAGCGGAATAACCGCCGCCCATACCGCCACCGTACGACGACGAATCGCTGTTACGGCTCGACATGAATTCAAGCTCGTCGACGATCACTTCGATCTTGCTGCGCTTCTGGCCTTCGCGCTCCCACTGGCTCCAGCGGAGCTTGCCCTCGATGGCCACTTTGGTGCCCTTGCCGAGGTAGCGCGAGAGGCTTTCGGCGCGCGCGCCGAACATCGTGCAGTCGATGAAGTTCGGATAATCCTCCCACTCGCCCGTCTGCTGGTTCTTGCGGCGGTCGTTGACCGCCACGCCGAAGCCCAGCACGGGAAGCCCGCTCGCGGTGGAGCGAAGCTCGGGATCGCGAGTAAGGTTTCCGCTGATGATAACTCGGTTGATGCTCATGTGTGTCTACCTCTTCTCATGCCGGACGCTGGGTGGTGCCCAGGTCCCCGCTCGTCTCCTAGTCGCGGTCCGTGCGCTTGACGATCATGTGGCGCTCCACAGCGTCGGTGATGCGCAGAACACGATCGAGTTCGGCAACGTCAGCGGGATCGGCGTGGAAATCGATGAGAGTGTAGTCACCATCGGTCAATCCGTTGATCTCGTAAGCGAGTTTACGCTTGCCCCAGTTGTCGACGTTGTCAACCGTGCCTTTGCCCTCAGCGATCGTGGTGTCGATACGCTTCATAACGGCTGCGCGGGTTTCCTCGTCGATAGACGGAGCGACAAAAAACAGCAATTCATAAGCCTTCATCAGCTCACCTCCTTTGGTCTTTACGGCCCCGGTGCTGAGAAGGCAAGATTGCCGGGGCAGGATTAGCCCGACTATTCTAGCAAACAGGGGCCGAAACGACCAACACAATCTTCCCGATCATCGTTTCAGCATGGTTTCGCCATACTTACCATGTTCCAGCAACGTGCCGAACATCTTGCATACATGATACCAAGCTCATCTCACGTTTATATGGCGCAGATCCAGCGCGCAGCCTCCTCAACCTTGCCCGTTTCTCACACCGATCTCACGCGGATTCCACGTTTCTTGCCACGTTTTCCAACGCGGATTACCCGCCGTTTGCCATCTTTTCCAGCGCGAATCCAACGCTGCGGGAGAGTCGACGATCTGAATCAGCGCGGTGAAGACCAACGACGCAGGTGGGGAGCTTGCGACACAAGCGACGATGGGATGGTCGCGGGTTGTGGAAAACCCCGCTGCAGCTGCACGCGCAGCTGCAGCGGGCGGCGCTTTCGCCGCAGTGGAAACCATTTGGCGCTTCGCGGACGCGAAACGCCGGCGGTCTCCCGACACCCGAGACAGCGCCCCCGCCAGGTGAGGTAGCATCCCCGCCAGGTGAGGTAGCGCCCCCGACAGCTGAAGCGGCGTCCCCGAAAGCTGAGGCGGCGTCCCCGAAAGCTGAGGCGGCGTCCCTGGCGGCCGAAGAAGCCGCACATGCGAATCGGCCGCACCTTTGCAGGATGCGGCCGATTCGGAGAAACTTGCGTTTGTGCGAATGTTTCACGTGAAACATTCGTTCGGATGGGCGAGGCTACTCCTCGTCGTCCACCGCATCCTCTTCGAGGTACTTCTCGTCGATATCCTCTTCGGCGTACGAATCGGCGTCGTTCAGCGCGATCATGAAGTTCGGCGCCTCGCCCACATAGGCAGGCTCTTCCTCGAACGTCACGTTGCCCTCTTCGTCCATTTCGTAGAGGTAGCTCACCGCGTAGCCGGTATCTTCGCCCGGTACGCCGCCCTCGGCGATGAGCGCGTCCTTCACGCCGTCGTCGATTTCGATGTAGCCGTCGTAGCACAGCGCGTACGCCGCGGCGCCGCGAGCATGCTCCACCGTATGACGAGCCAGGTTGAAGCATTCCTCGGCCGAGTCGGCAGGATGGTTCTCGATGAACAGGTTCTCCTTCACCACCAGTGCCGTGAACGGCACAACGTCGGAACCCTGCGTCATCTTTTCCTTGGCTTCATCGAGCGAGAACAGGAGCACTTTCTCCAGAATCTCGGGGATCTCGGGAACTTCCACGTCAGAGCTCTCAACTTCGCGATCGGCCATAGCCTTGTCCTTTCAAAAGAGGTACTTCGTTGCCAACCAGTGTAGAGCTTGCAGCCGCAGCTTCGCCTCGCGCCCCAAGCTATTTCGGCGTATCTGCAGAATTTGGCCGCGCGAACCTGCAAGCACGATGCGCACGCGGGACGCAAGAGGCGCGTCCGCTCAACTTCGTCGGCGCCGAGATCGAGCGTCACGCGGCTGCAAACGTTTCGCCAGCGCTGGTTTTCGGGCTGGTTCTGCAAGTTTTTCGACTTCGTGGCAAACCGTTTGCAAGCACCGGTTTTCTCACCAGGCGTTTTGCGTCGGCATCGGGAAGGAGCGACTGGGCGTTGCGAAGCGTCGAGGACAAAACCCCTGGTCGTGAATGATGGCTTATGCCACGAAGTCGAAAAACTTGCACGGGCCGCCCTATTTGCTGCTGACGCGACTTTCGATTGCTGCTACCCGTGCCAAACCTTCTCGACCGTAGCGTTCGGCTCGCCAGCACAAATGTTTCACGTGAAACATCGGACAGAACGGAACGCAGGGGGATGGGATCCGCCGTTGAACCGCAACCGACACGACCGCTCCCCGCCGAGCTCTGAGCTGAGCCGCGCCGATGTCGGCGCGACGGCTACCGACCGTCAGAACCGCGCGGGCGCTGCGGAAGGCGTGGACTTCGCAGGCTGGGGCGGCTTGCATGGACGAGCCCCCGGCTTCGGGAGAAGCCGGGGGCTCGGACGATGGCGCATATGCGCGGCGATTAAACCCGTCTGCGATATTTAGCGGCAGCAGCACTCGTGGGCTTTGCGACCCTTCTTCTTGCCATTGATGCCCTTGTCCTTCATCGAGAGGATGAGCTTCTCGGTGATGGCGTTCAGCTGGGCGATCTCCTCCTCAGACAGGCATCCGATGATGTCGTCAGCCGTCTTGTCGTTCGCGGCGACGCGCTTTTGAGCGACCTCGCGACCCTCGTCGGTGAGCTTCACGGCGTAGGTACGCTCGCCTTCGGCGTCCTCGATGGTGACGTAGCCGTTGCGCTCGGCCTTCTTCACGATATCCTTGAGCTCGCTGCGGTTGAGACCGAGAATCTTCACCAGCTCGCGCTGAGTGGTGCCGTCGTTGTCGACGAGCGCGTTCAGCAGCGCGCCCTGGCCGCGCTTGTAGCTTTTCGGGCCGTTCTTGTGAAAGGCGAGGCGGACGAGCTTGCTGGCCTTCTTGAGCTGCGCGAGGGTCTGGGATGCCTGGTTCATGGAGGGTCCTTCTCTCTTATTTCTGTCTCTCTCGGGCAACTATAGAACTCGCCGCACGCCAGAGGTCGATTATCCACAAATATTCACTGAATAATTATCTTTCCAGTTGAATGACCTTATTTGCATTATTCGAGAATAATACTCAGTCGGTTTACCATCAAGGCGCCCCTATCAAACAAAAAAGCGCCCGAAGGCGCTTGTTTGATGAAACTGGCGGAAGGGCAGGGATTTGAACCCTGGTCACCGGGGTCGCCGGTGAAACGGTTTTCGAGACCGCCGCATTCAGCCGCTCTGCCACCCTTCCGCGTATGATCGGGGCAAAACCCCGTATGAAACGCGCCTCGGGGGCGCGGGAGTAATCTGGCGGAGAGATAGGGATTCGAACCCTAGGTACTCTTTTGGAGCACACACGATTTCCAATCGTGCACCTTCGGCCAGCTCGGTCATCTCTCCGCTTATTGGTCGAGCATGCTCGCGCGTTGCGCGGTCATGCAGCAGCTACGTAGTATACAACAGCTAATACGCACTCACAAGCGAGAAATATTCCTCTTCACGAGCATCATCGAAATTTTCGTCTGCTTGCACACAGGGCGAGGCGGATTTCGCACTCGACGCGCAGGGTATAGAAGATGTCGACGCAGCGTCAACAACGGATCGCGGAAGCGTGCTATGAGGTACGGCTGATCGCGGAGACGTCGTGGGGGATGCAGCGGAATGAGAAGTTTGCGTGGCCGGCTCCGTAGAACGTCCGGCGATCATGCGCTGCACGTGCAAAGGAACGTCGAACAGCTCGCTCATCACGCCATCCGTCAAGAGCCGGCCTTTCGACCCGTCGGCGAACACCGTACCGTTTTTCAATAGCACGACGCGCTTGATCTCGGGGATAATATCCTCGGGATAGTGCGTGACCAGCACGATTCCCTTTCCCGCTTTTGCAAGCGTGCGCATACTCGACCGAACGTAATACATACCTTCGGGATCAAGTCCGGTGCACGGCTCGTCGAACACAAGAACGTCGGGGTCGTGCACGAGCGCACGAGCTATGAGCACTCGTCGCGCCTGGCCGGTGGACAGCGTCATGATGTCGCGTGCCGCCAACTCGTCAACACCCAGCAGCTCCATAACCTCACGAGCTCGCTCACGGGCTTCATGCAAGTGCCGGGCGTCGACCCGCGCCGGGACGCCCAGCGTTCCGTACAACCCTCCCGCCACCACGTCCGCCGTAGGCAGATGTACGGAAATCTGATCCTGCATCGTCGACGAGACGACGCCCAAGCTCCGCTTCACGTCCGCAAGGGTCGCACGCTCGCTGCCGCGAAACCGAACCGGCGGCACTTCCCGGTGCAAGGGGAGCACCTCGCGCGTGATCAGCATCACAAACGTCGACTTTCCCGACCCGTTCGGACCCAGCAACGCAAGATGCTCTCTTTCCTCCAGTCGAAACGAGTCGACCGTCAGAATAGGCGCGCCCGCACGCTGCACGACCGCGTTGTGCAGTTCGAGGAAGGGAGGCGTTTGGATATCCATGGTTCTCCTAAGGGGCCGCGGATGTTTCACGTGAAACATCCGGTCGGGACGGGCGATCCACAAGCAACCGAGGCTGGCAAGCAACCCGGTGAGCCGTCAAACAAACAAACTCGCAGCCACGCCAGAAACGAAACGGCGGGGTCCCGAAGGACGCCCGCCGTGTCGAACTCAGATGAACCAACCTTCCCGAAGCTTAGGCGGCTTCCGCAGGCTGCTCGGAGGCGTTGTCGCCCGCGGCGGCATCGGCATTGCCCTCGGAGGAATCGGCGCCATCGGTCGCGGCCTGATCCTCGGAAGCGGGAGCGTCGGTACCGTCGGCAGAAGCACCGTCGGCAGCCTCACCGCCTTCGGCACCGTCCGTCGAACCTTCCTGAGTTCCGTCGGTTGCGCCGCTATCGGCGTTCGGCGCAGGATACTTGGACATATCGACATCATAGGGAAGACCCTGAGGCATGTCGTTGATCTTGATGTCGGCAGCCTCGGTGGTTTCGTCAAGCCACTTCTTGTAGGCTTCCTGCTGCTTCGTGGACTTCAGCGACGAAGCGATGACGGATATCCACTCTTCCGGGATCTGATCGAGGCTCGTCACTTCTTCAGGAGCCTTGTACACATCGGTGCACTTGATGATATGGATGCCGAACTGTGTGGTAACGAGACCGCTCAACTGGCCTTTCTCAAGCGGCTCGAGGCCGTCCTTGTACTCTTTCGCCAGGTTGCTGGGGTTGTTCCAACCCACATCGCCATCGCGCTCGACAGAACCCGGATCCTGCGAGTATTCCTTCACCGCATCGACGAAGTCAAGCTCGCCGGAGTTGAGCTTGTCGAGCACTTCCTGAGCAGTTGCTTCATCATCGGAATTGAACAGGATATGAGAGGAACGCTTGGAACCGTCGTACGCGGTCGCGTACATCTGGGCGTACTGCAGCATGTCAGCGTCGCTGGGATCTTCGTCGGAGGCGAACGATGCGTACAGCTTGTTCTCCTTGAGCTTCTGCTCTATTTCAGCGCGATAGCTATCTTCGGTCATTCCCGCCTGATCGAGCGCGGCCTGCCACTTCTCGTCGGTGTCGTAGTTCGCCTTCACCTTGTCGATCTGCTCGTCAATCTCGGAGCTCTCGACGGTGATGCCCTTCTCCTCGACGCCTTCCTTCAGCAACTCACGCTGGGCGTAGGAATTGAACACTTCTTCACGCACGGAAGCAGGGGTGTAATCGTTCTGAGAAAGCCATGTGCCCCACGAATCTTCATCGTCAGCACCCAGCTGCTCGCGCACGCCCTGGATGTAGTTGGTGATGGTGTCTTCGGCGATTTCCACACCGTTGACCGTGCCCGCCACACCGCCGGTGCCCGACGAAGCGTTGTCATCGCTCGAGCATCCGGCCAGACCCCATGCGCATGCCGCCGTCAAACCGACCGCGCACACGGTCTTCATGATGTACGTTTTCTTCATATGACCCTTCCCTCGAACATGGGCTTCGCCATCGCACCGCCTACTGGATCGCCCATGAGATAAGTACTGCGCTGTATTCTCGCACACGCGATAAAACGGGTTCTTGCGTTGCACAATATACCCATTATCGATTCACAGTCCCCACGCCAGGTTTAGGGATATACCCGCCTGTTCGCGCGAGCTGAAGCCTTATTTCCCTCTTGTAAGAATGCGCCCTGATCAGGGCGCATTCTTACATAGTGATAGATTATTTCTTGGCAGCCTTCTTGCGATCGGTGGCCGACAGCATCCGCTTGCGTAGGCGGATGTTCTGCGGGGTGACTTCCACCAGCTCGTCATCCTCGATGTACTCCAACGCCTCTTCCAGCGTGAACGTGATGGGCGGCGTGAGCGAGATAGCCTTGTCGGCGCCCGACGAACGCTGGTTGCCCAACTGCTTCGACTTGGCGATGTTGACCACCATGTCGCCTTCCTTCGACGACTCGCCCACGATCATGCCTTCGTAGCATTCCTGGCCGGGACCCACGAACAGGCGGCCGCGCTCCTGCAGCGCATCCAGAGCGTACGCGACGCTCTTCTCGGTGGACATGGAGATCATCGAGCCGTTCTTGCGCCCGTTCATCTCGCCGCGATACGGGCCGTACTCGGAGAAATGATGGAACATCGTGGCTTCGCCACGCGTGACGTTCAGCAGACGGGTGCGCAATCCCATCGTGCCGCGCGACGGAATCTTGAACACGAGGTGCGTCTGGTCGCCGCGCTGGTACATGTCGGACATCTCGCCGCCGGCGCTGCCGAACACCTCGATGGCCTTGCCTGCGTACTCGCTGGGCACGTCCACCGTGGCCTCCTCGATGGGTTCCAGCTTGCGGCCGGACTCGTCCTTCTTGATGAGCACGCGCGGGCGACCTACCTGGAACTCGAATCCTTCGCGGCGCATCGTCTCCATGAGAACCGACAGGTGCAGCAGGCCGCGGCCGGCAACCTCAACGCCCGACTTGTCCTCAAGCTCCTCGATGCGCATGGAGATGTTGCTCTCCTTCTCGCGCATCAGGCGCTCCTTGAGCTGGCGCGCTCCCACGATGTCGCCCTCGCGGCCGACGAGCGGGCTGGACGATGCCTCGAACACGATGGCCATCGTGGGCTCTTCCACTTGGATGGGATCGAAGCGCACGGGGTTCTCGCGACTGGTCACCATGTCGCCGATGTCAGCGTCTTCCACGCCCACCACGGCCACGATGTCGCCGGCGTGCACCTCCTGCTGCTCCTTCTTGCCCAGCGCCTCGAACGTGAACACCTGCTTGATGTTGGTGTTGTAGCGCGTGCCGTCGTTCTTGATGACCAGCGAGGGCTCGCCTTTATGGATGGTGCCGGAGAACAGGCGCCCCACGCCGATGCGGCCGACGAAGCTGGAATGGTCGACGGTGCAGATCTGCAGCGCCACCGGGCCGTTCGGCTCGCAGTCGGGAGCCGGGATCTCCTTGAGGATGGTTTCCAGCAGCGGGATCATGTCCATGTTGTCGTCGTCGGGCGCGAAACGGGCGTAGCCGTTCATGGCACTGGCGTAGACGACGGGGAAGTCCAGCTGCGCGTCGGATGCTTCGAGCTCCACCATGAGGTCGAACACCTCGTCCACCACTTCGTTGGGGCGCGCGCCCGGACGGTCGATCTTGTTCACCACCAGGATGATGCGCAGGCCCTGCTCAAGCGCGTGGCGCAGCACGAAACGGGTCTGCGGCATGGGGCCCTCGAACGCGTCCACGATGAGCAGGGCGCCGTCGGCCATGTTCAGCACGCGCTCCACCTCGCCGCCGAAGTCGGCGTGGCCCGGCGTGTCGATGACGTTGATCTTCACGTCGTTGTACACGACCGAGATGTTCTTGGACAGGATGGTGATGCCGCGCTCGCGCTCCTGGTCGTTGCTGTCCAGCACGCGCTCGTCAACCTGCTGGTTCTCGCGGAACACGCCGCTGGCGTACAACAGGCGGTCGACGATGGTGGTCTTGCCGTGGTCAACGTGCGCGATAATGGCGACGTTGCGGATGTTCTCTTGCTTCATGCCTTTCTTCTTCTTTCTATTCAAGCCATGCCTAAATCGGCGCGGCGATGATCCTTACGATGGGGCCTGCGGCGGGTACCGCTCCCGCAGAGGACGATTGTCGCCCGAAAGGTGCGTTTTCCGCTTGAATTCCGCACGTTTCGGGCGACAAGGCAGGCGCTGCCGGGCGATCGGGACGATAAGGAGAGGCGACCGCCGGCGAAGTACGGCGGTTACACGTCGTCCAACTCCTCGGCGAGGCGGCGCTCTTCCTTGTTGAGCTCGGCGATATGTTCGTTGAGCGTGGCGATGGTTCTCTGGGACGACACGACCTGCACGATGCCCCACACAGCGGCGGCACTTGCAATGGCGGCAACGATACCGAACAGGCCGAACGGCCGGCGGCCGGATATCAGCGCCACGATGCCGCCGATAGCGGTCATGACAATGCCGTTACGACGCTCGTCAAGCGCCACATCGCGCTGCTTAACCAGCTGCGTGCGTGCGGCGGCTACGCCGGCCATGCGCGCCTCAACCTGGTTGGACGACGTGTAGCTGCGGGCGCGCTCGGCAGCGGCGCGCGGATCGCGAGCGGAGGTGCGCGAGCCTTTTCCGCTGGTCAGGTAGTCGTATGCTTCTTGGAGGTTCTTGAACTGCTCAGTCGCGCGATCTTGGAGCTTCTTATTGCTGGCGAACCGGTCGGGATGCAGGATCTGCACCGTTTCCTTGTAGGCGGTTTTCACATCTTCGGGCGTGGCATCATCGTCCAGTCCTAAAATGCGCAGTGCTTCCGTTCGATTCATAGCTCCCCATGTGCCGGTTTCGCGGTTGATATCCGAAGCAGGATTCTACCATGCCACCTGCACGATCACGATGTTTCCGGCTTGCGCTCACAGAATGCACGTGGGAAAAGAGCGCAGCGCGAAACCGCGGGAGGCTGTGTTTCACGTGAAACACTTGTCACAATGACGCAAGATAAACGAACAAATGTTTCACGTGAAACATCTTCGGTAAAGAGAAGTCCCTTCGACAGCGAGCTCATAAGTTCGCGAGTCGGAACCGGGCGACGGAGTTCTCCGACCGGGTACGCACAGTGCTATCTGAGAGTTGAACGCGCGCGGCAGGGCTCTCAACCGATCACGACCAGAAACAACGAACCCCTGCCTCTCGGCGGGGGTTCGGATGAATAACGTATGGTGGAGCATAGGGGGATCGAACCCCTGACCTCAGGCTTGCAAAGCCCGCGCTCTCCCAGCTGAGCTAATGCCCCAAGTTGCACATTCTTTGGCTAGTCGCGAACTGCATAAAACCGCGTCTAGAAATTAATAAACGCTCCACCGGCTAACTCGGCTCACGGTGGAGCGTTTATTGCAAAAAATGGTGGGCCCGAATGGATTTGAACCAGCGACCTCACGCTTATCAGGCGTGCGCTCTAACCAACTGAGCTACGGGCCCAAAAAAAGTGCCTGATCACTATACGTCGAATCACTAAGTTCGGTCAAGCACTTTTTGAATATTTCTTACCAGTTTTTGAATATCCGGTAACGACGGCGTTTTTTCCAACTCGAGAGCCGTGCACTCGGGTGCGCATTCCGATGCATGGTACGCTAAGACCAAGCACCGAGCTTGGCATCGGAAGGGGAACGCTTCATTGAACATCAAACAGATCAAGTACTTCGTCAGCGTCGCGAATCGCGGCAGCCTGTCCTCGGCCGCTCGCGAGCACGGCATTTCCGTGCAGGCAGTGTCGAAGTCGATGGCAGACCTCGAATCCGAATTCGGAGAGAACTTGTTCGATCGCAGCCATCAAGGCATCGAACTCACGCCCCTCGGCGAGGCGTTCCTGGAAAAGGCCGCCGAAGTCGATTCGTCGTTTCGAGAGCTGGAGCTGATAAGCGAGTCCTGCGACGAAAAACCCGTCAAACTCCGGCTGTTCCTCGTCGCACCGGCGTTCTGCAACAACGCGAAAGCCCGCGCGAACATGGCTGCGTTCTTCGACAAGCACCTGCACGCCCGAACCGAAACATCCATCGGAACAGGAGAAGCCGGCCTTGACGCCCTTCGCGCGGGGTCATGCGATGCGCTCATCACCATCGGGCCGCTCGACCGCCCCGGCTTCGATTGCTTCCCCATGGGAACAGTTCCCGCAGGAATCTGCATGGCTGCGAATCACCCTCTGGCCCGCCAAAACGCCGTATCCCTCGAACAGCTGGAGCCCTACCGCGTGATATCTTCGCGCACGTTCGACCATTTCAACGAATCCATCTTGGTCATGTACCACGAAGACGGGCTGAAATCGCCGATTGTCGAACCGCTCGCGTTCGACGCGCCGCGCCAGTTCTACGTCAAGCACGCGGTGTGCTTCATGGTGAACATCGCCCCGCTTGGCGAGATGCTTCCCCGCAGCCGGATGATTCCCCTCGCAAGCGAAGATGCGAAGGCAATCCCTCTTTGCCTCATCACGCTCAAAGGAGCAAAATCGCCCGCGTACCGAAGCATGGAGCAGCTGCTGAAGGCTCGCGTGAAAACACGACCGTCCGTATCTTGAAACCAAAACGCCACGGCGATGCGACCGGCGACCCTGCCGAAGCGCTATAATCGGTGGGCCGGCCGCGCGCGACGCGACGCAAGAAGCCCGAGGAGGAGTGCCGATGATTCCCGTTACCGTTCAAACGCTGATCGTCTCGGCGGCGCCGTCGCCGTCCATCATCGTGCTGCAACCGGTAGAGGAGATCGTCCAAGAAGGAAAGTCGCGCATCATCCCCATCTGGGTGGGCGTGAACGAAGCGACGCAAATGGGCATCGCGCTGGAAAAGGCGCGGTTCTCGCGGCCGATGACGCACGACCTGTTCCTCGACGCGCTGACGAACCTCGACGCGCAGATCGACCACGTGGTCATCAACGACGTGCAGGGTGCGACGTTCTTCGCACGGCTCACGCTGCGCCAGCACGACCGCCTCATCGACCTCGACGCGCGCCCGAGCGACGCGTTGGCGCTAGCCGTGCGGCAGAAAGCCCCCATCTACATCGTGGAGGACGTGCTGGAGCGTGCTTCGTTCCCCTATGTGCTGAGGCGGACGGAACCGGAAGCGAGCGAAGCCGAACTGTCCGAGTTCAAAAAGTTTCTCGAAGGTCTCGCCCCGGAAGATTTCGAAGGCTGACCGATTCGGCCTACGGAAGGCTTTCCGCCGGCTACCACAGTGCCGTCAAGGCATCGATGACGGCCTGAACGATCCCATGCGTCAAGCCCCCGTCGTCGGCCAGCGCCAGCCCCATAATCGCCGACAGGCTGACGGCGCCCGGTTCTTTCGGACGGCCCGTTGCGCTGGGCTTCTTCAGCACGAACATCGACGGCTTCGCGTACGACACGGCCGGAGCTTCCACGGCATCAGGAGGCGTTTCAGGCCGAGGCTCGGGCCGTCGTTCCTGGGCGCGCCGCCGCCACCCTCCGCGTGCGAACGTGATCAGCAGGAACCCTGCGCGCAGCCACTCGTCCACGCACATGGCCACCCACATGCCCACGATGCCCCAGCCTAAGCCGATTCCCAGCGCATAGCCGCCTGCCACCGCGAATATCCACGACGAGATGACGTTCACCGTCACCGGGGTCTTCACGTCGCCCACCGCGATGAGCGCCTTCACCATCACGATGTTGAGCGCACGCCCGATACCCAGGAATATCTCCACGAGCAGCACCTGGCGACCCAGCTCGTGCACCATCGGATCGGCGGTGAACAGGCCGAACACCGCGTCGGCGTTGATCCAGATGAGCGTGGACACGCAGGTGGTCAGCGCCACGGCGATGAGATCGGCCACCCACACGCGCCGCGCGACCGCATCGAACTTGCCCGCGCCGAACAGATATCCCAGCACGATCTGCGTCGCCTGCGACAACGCGATGGAATACAGGTAGGCGATGCCCGCGATCATCGAGCAGTACACCTTCACGGTGACCACCGTGGTGCCCAGCACGTTAATGAACGACAGGATGACGATCTGCGCGAGGTCGTAGTTCATCTGCTCGCCCGACGAGGGGATGCCCACGCCCAACATGCGCCGAAGCGTCTTCCAGGGGAACGGGCGCAGATACGCCAGGCGCATGCGCACATCGGTATGGCGCAGCACGAGGCGGCATGCCACCGCGAGGCCCACGACGCGCGCCACCACGTTCGCCACCGCCGCGCCTTCCACCCCGAACGCCGGGACGAACGCGACGCCGCCGATGAGCGCGGCGCTGGCCGCGATGTTCACCGCGTTCATCGCCAGGCTGGCGCGCATCACGTCGGCGCCGCGCGCGTAGCTGCGCAGCAAAGCCGTGAACGCGAAGAACGCCCCTTGCACCACCGTGGTGGAGCCGACGATCAGCAGGAACGACGACGCCATTCCCGTGATGGACCCGTCGATGTGCAGCCAGGAGAAGAACTGCGGCCAGAAGAGGAACAGCACCGCGGTCATGGCCGCCGCGAGCGCTACGTTCACCACGAGGGCCACGGTGGCGATCTCCGACACCTTGCTGGTAGCCGACGATTTCCCCAACACGCGGGTCACGAGCACGGTGGAGGCCGTGCCCATGGCCGACAGCGCGATGGTCACGATGTTGAGGATCTGCAGCGCGTTGCCGACCGCGGCGGCCGGCTCGGTTCCCAGCGGCGCCAGCATGAATTGGTTGATGTTCCCGATCATGATTTGCATGAACAGTTCCACGAACAGCGGAACGGAAAGCACGAACACGTCGCCAGCTGTGGTTTTCTCCGCCGGGCAACGCTGGGCCCGTTCGCGGCGCGTCGTTTGCGCGCGCTTCGCGGCTCCGCGCGCTTTCGACGACAGGCGCGCCGCTTGCGCGGCAGCTGCTCGATACATAGGTTTCCGTCCCCCTTTCACGTGAACGGCCGCGTTGGCGGCCGTCGATAACAGTCATGAGGCGTGCAGTATACGGCACGTCAACAACCCGACAGGGGGCTGCGGGTTCCTTCATGTTTTTCGCATTCATGAGGCAGAGGGAAAGAAAATGTTTCACGTGAAACATCGCGAACGAAGAGAGCCGCAAGCGATAACGCGAAAGAGGCCGAATGTTTCACATGAAACATTCGGGCGCGTGACAGGTGCAGTGCGGGAGCGAATGTTTCACGTGAAACATTCGCTGGGTGGCAGCGCGGCTCGCCAAAAAGAGAATGCCCCGCTTCGCAGGATGCGAGGCGGGGCATTCAAGGTTACGCTGGAGGCATTCTACCTACTCTTCGTCGCCTTCCGCGTTCTCCACCTCTTCGACGCTCTCGATTTCGGCGGTGCCTTCGGCGCCGTCCTCAAGCTCATCGATGGCGTTCTCGTCCAGCTCCTCGCCTTCCACCTGCGCGCCGGAGGCTTTCTTCTTCTTGCCTCGGCTGGAGATGGCCACTGCGGTCACGCGGTCCTTGTCGGCCGTCTTCATCACGCACACGCCCTGCGTGGAACGGCCGAGCTCGGAGATGCCCGACACCGGGGTGCGCACGCACACGCCTTCCTCGGACATGATCATGATCTCGTCGTCTTCGGCGACGATCTTCATGACGGCCAGCAGGCCCTTCTTCTCGGTCATCGTGATGGTGAACACGCCCTGGCCGCCGCGATGGTGCTCGGGGTACTCGGCGATGGGGGTGCGCTTGCCGTAGCCCTTCTCGGTGATGACGAACAGGTCGGTATCGGGCTGCGCGATCTCCATGCCCAGCACCTTGGCAATGGGCGGCACGTTCATGCCGCGCACGCCCATGGTGTCGCGGCCCATGGCACGCACTTCGCCCTCGTCCCACATGATGGCCTTGCCGGCGCTGGACACCATGAGCACCTTCTCGCCCGGAGCCACGCGCTTCACCGAAATGAGGCGGTCGTTGTCCTTCAGGCTGATGGCGATCAGGCCGTCGCGGCGCGTGCGGTCGTACAGGTCCATCGACGTCTTCTTCACCATGCCGTGCTCGGTGGCGAACATGAGGTACTCGTCGGACGGGAAGTCCTTCGTCGCGATGACGGCCGAGATGGTCTCTCCCTTCTCAAGCGGCAGCAGGTTCACGATGGCCGTGCCGCGCGCATGGCGCGACGCCTCGGGCAGCTCGTACACCTTCAGGCGGTACACCTTGCCCTTCGTGGAGAAGAACAGCATGTAGGAGTGCGTCGACGCCACGAACAGGTGCTCGACGTAGTCGTTGTCCTTGAGGTTTACGCCCGACATGCCCTTGCCGCCGCGCTTCTGCTGGCGGTAGGTGGCCACGGGCAGGCGCTTCACGTAGCCGGCCTTCGTCATCGTGACGACCATGCTCTCCTCGGCGATGAGATCCTCGACATCGAGGTCCTTGGCCGCCTCGGACAAGAGCGTGCGACGGGGGCTGCCGAACTTCTTCTTGACCTCGGACAGCTCCTCTTTGATGATGTCGTGCACCAGCTGGTCGTCGGACAGGACGCGCTTGAAGTACGCGATCTTCTCCAACAGCTCCTTCAACTCGTCCTCGATCTTCTGATGCTCCAAGCCGGTCAGGCGGCGCAGGCGCATTTCGAGGATGGCGGCGGTCTGCTTGTCGGTCAGGCCGAAACGCTCGGTCATGCGCTCGGCCGCTTCCTTGTCGGTCTGCGACGAGCGGATGATGTGGATGACCTCGTCGATGTTGTCCAGCGCGATGATCAAGCCTTCGAGGATATGCGCGCGCTCCTCGGCCTTCGCCAGCTCGTAGCGCGTACGGCGGACGATGACCTCTTCCTGGTGCGCGATGTAGTAGTGCAGCATCTCCTTCAGCGAAAGCACGCGCGGCGCGCCGTCCACCAGCGACAGCATGATCACGCCGAAGCCCACCTGCAGCTGCGTGTGCTTGTACAGCTTGTTCAGCACCACCTGCGGAATGGCGTCCTTCTTGAGGTCGATGATGATGTCGATGCCATGGCGGTCGGCGCCGTCATGGATGTTGCTGATCTCGGGCAGCTTCTTCTCGCGCACCAGCTCGCCCAACTTCTCCAGCAGGCGCTGGCGGTTCACCTGGTAGGGGATCTCGGTGACCACGATGGAGCTGCGGCCGTTCTTGCCCTCCTCCACCTTGCACTTCGCGCGCACGGTCAGCGAGCCGCGGCCCGTCTCGTACGCGTCGCGGATGCCCTTCTTGCCCATGATGATGCCGCCGGTGGGGAAGTCCGGGCCGGGCAGCGCCTTCATCAGCTCCTCGGTGGTAACGTCAGGGTTGTCCAGCATGAGACACGTGGCGTCGATGGTCTCGCCCAGGTTGTGCGGCGGGATGTTCGTGGCCATGCCCACGGCGATGCCCTGCGAGCCGTTCACCAGCAGGTTGGGGAAGCGCGCGGGAAGGACCGTGGGCTCTTCGAGGCTCTCGTCGTAGTTGGGCTGGAAGTCGACCGTTTCCTTGTCCAGGTCGCGCAGCAGCTCCATGGCCACCTTGTCCAGGCGGGACTCGGTGTAACGCATGGCGGCCGCGCCGTCGCCGTCGATGGAGCCGAAGTTGCCGTGGCCGTCCACCAGCGGCACGCGCATCGAGAACGGCTGGGCCAAGCGCACCATCGTGTCGTACACGGCATAGTCGCCGTGCGGGTGGTACTTGCCGATGACGTCGCCGACCGTACGGGCCGATTTCATGTGCGGGCGGTTCGGCGTGTAGCCGGACTCGTTCATGGCGTACAGGATGCGGCGGTGAACCGGCTTCAGGCCGTCGCGCACGTCCGGCAGGGCGCGCGAGACGATGACGCTCATGGCGTATTCCAGGAACGACGTCTGCATCTCCTTGCCGAGGTAGGCGGAGCGCACGATGGTGCCGTCGCCGCCGTTGGCGCCCTCCACGATGGAGCCGTGCGGGTTCGCGATCGACGACATGTCGATCAGCGAGCGCGCCTTGTTCTCCTCGGACACGAATGCGCCGGGGCGCGATTCGTCCTCGCCGCCCTCGACGTCGTCCAGCACGTCGTCTTCGTCGTCGGCCTCGGCCGCTTCGATATCGCCCGCGTCGTAATCCTCTTCGGCGCGATTCAAGAACTCGTCGAAAGAATCGTTGTTGTCTGCCACTTAGCTTCTCCTTCTCAAGCTCACCAGCGCGCAATGCGCGCGGGTCGAGCCAAACCTAGATATCGAGGAATCGGACGTCGCGCGCGTGCTTCTGGATGAACTCCTTGCGCGGCTCCACCTGGTCGCCCATGAGGTCGCTCACCACGCGCTCGGCTTCGGCGGCGTCGTCGATGCTCACCTGCAGAAGCGTGCGGGTGGCCGGCTCCATCGTGGTCTCCCACAGCTGGTCCGGGTCCATCTCGCCCAGGCCCTTGTAGCGCTGCACGTCGAACTTGTTCGGGTCGTCGTACTCGGCCAGCACCGAGCCCAGCGAGCTCTCGTCGTAGATGTAGCGTTCGATCTTCGGCGAGCGCGAGTTCTTCTTCTTGAGACCGAAGATGGGCGGCTGCGCGATGTAGATGTAGCCGCGGTTGATGAGCTCCGGCATGTAGCGGTAGAAGAACGTCAACAGCAGGATGCGGATATGCGCGCCGTCGACGTCGGCGTCGGTCATGATGATGATGCGATGGTAGCGCGACTGGTCGGCGTCGAAGTCGTCGCCGATGTTCGTGCCGATGGCCGTGATCAGCGAGCTGATGGTGTCGCTGGACAGCGAGCGGTGCAAGCCCGCGCGCTCCACGTTGAGGATCTTGCCGCGCAAGGGCAGGATGGCCTGCGTCTTGCGGTCGCGGGCCTGCTTGGCCGAGCCGCCTGCGGAATCGCCCTCTACGATGAACAGTTCGGAGTTCTCCGGGGTCTTGGACGAGCAGTCGGCCAGCTTGCCCGGCAGCGCGAACGAGTCCAGCACGCCCTTGCGGCGCGTCATCTCGCGCGCCTTGCGTGCGGCTTCGCGGGCCTTGAGCGCCTGGGTGGCCTTGCCGATGATGCGCTTGGCCGGGGTCGGGTTCTCCTCGAGGTACTCGGCCAGGCCCTGGGTCACGGCGTTCTGCACCAGCGGGCGGATCTCGGTGTTGCCCAGCTTCGTCTTCGTCTGTCCCTCGAACTGCGGGTCGTGCAGCTTCACGGACACGATGGCCGCGCAGCCCTCGCGCGTGTCGTCGCCGGAGAGGTTGGAATCCTTCTCCTTGAGGATGCCCTTCGAGCGGGCGTACTCGTTGATGGTGCGCGTGACGGCCTGCTTGAAGCCGTCGAGGTGCGTGCCGCCTTCGTGCGTGTTGATGTTGTTCGCGAACGCCATGACGGAGTTCGTGGAGTACGAGGTGGACCACTGCATGGCCACTTCAACGGTGCCGTCGTCGTTCTCGGCCTCGAAGTAGATGGGCTTGTTCAGCGTTTCCTTGCCCTCGTTCAGGAATTTCACGAAGTCGACGATGCCGCCGGCGTACTGGAACACCTCGGTGCGCGGGTTGCCGTCGGCGTCGGTGACGCGCTCGTCGTACAGCACGATCTTGAGGCCCTTGTTGAGGAACGCCATCTCGCGGAAGCGGTTCGCCAGGGTGTCGAAATCGTACACGGTGGTCTCGGTGAAGATCTCCGGGTCGGGCCAGAACGACACGGTCGTGCCGTTACCGCGCTTCGTGGGGCCGACTTCGCGCAGCTTCTCGGACGTCTTGCCGTGGTCGAAGCCGATGAAGTACTCCTTGCCCTCCTTGCGCACCTGCACTTCCACGCGGGAAGACAGCGCGTTCACGACGGAGACGCCCACGCCGTGCAGGCCGCCGGACACCTTGTAGCCCTCGCCGCCGAACTTGCCGCCTGCGTGCAGGATGGTGAGCACCACCTCGACGGTGGGGATCTTCTCTTTCGGGTGCTTGTCGATAGGGATACCGCGGCCGTTGTCGTCGACCGAGATCGAGTTGTCCTGGTGGATCCACACCTTGATCTCGTCGCAGTACCCGGCGAGCGCTTCGTCGACGGCGTTGTCGACGACCTCGTACACCAGGTGGTGCAAGCCGCGCGGGCCCGTCGAGCCGATGTACATGCCCGGACGCTTGCGGACCGCCTCCAGGCCCTCGAGGACCTGAATGTCAGAACCGTCGTAATGGTCAGGTTTGTTTGCCACTGACATGCTCCTTTTATAGTGCGATGTGTGAGTGCAGCGCTGATTCGCGCTAACCTGAAAATTTTACCATAACCATGCCTTGATACCAATAAAATCCATCAAGTATGAAGGGTTTTAGAAGCCGTACGAGCCGCGATCTCGTATTCGATCATTATTTTTCGCATCAGACCGCTAAATGCGATTTTTATCGGCACGTATCGCCCTCTCGAGCGCCCTGCGGACCATGGGACTTTCCACCGCCCCCACGCTGGCTTCGAGAGCAGCTTCCTCTTCAGGCGACAGAGGCGTGCGCGGGGTTTCCTCGCGACTCGCGCGCGCAGCGCGCTCGACGGCACCGTCCTCTTCCGCGCGGCGGAAGGGATGGCGAGCCTTCATTTCGAAGCGCGAAGGCAGGATCTTGAACGTCTCCACGTGCTCGCCTTGTTCTTTCAATTTCATCTTGAGGAACTCTTGGCGCGCATCGAGATCCGAGCGGATGAGGCTGTCGTCGGCGTACACCACCAGCTGTGCGCCCGTTCCCGCATGCGACGCCCTGGTCGGCGTGCCCTTCACCACCTCGTCGGCGGCCATGATGTACACGGCGTTCACGTGGTCGAGCACCATCTGCGCGGCATCCTTGTACACGGCCTCCACCGCGTTGCGCCACGCCACGTTCACGGCGGCGGCGCGCTGCGCCTTGCGCGACGCGTCGTCGCCGGCGGCCAGCGCGGCCATCAGCTCGTTGATGCTCTCGCCCAGCTTCCTCATGAGTCCCCCTCGATTCGCGCCGAAGGTTGTTCGGCCGGATCGGACGGCTGCCCATCGCGCTCTTCGGCCTCCCCGCGCGCCGATTGCGCGTCGATCGGCGAATGTTTCACGTGAAACATTCGATCCTCACCAGGAGTTTCACTGGTTACGCGCGGTTTCTCCAGCTCTACGATGCGAGCGGCGCCCAGCAGGTCGTCGTCGAAGTAGGCGAGGTTCGTCGTGGTGATGAACGTCTGGATGTCGCCCGAGATGAACGCCACCAGCGCGCGGCGGCGCGCGGCGTCCAGCTCGCTCATCACGTCGTCCAGCAGCAGCACCGGCTTTTGGCGCAAAATGTCCTGGATCAGCGTGGCCTCGGCCAGCTTGAACGCCAGCACCACCGAACGCTGCTGCCCCTGGCTGCCGAACAGGGCGGCGTTCTTGCCGTCGATGAAGAACTCGATGCGGTCGGCATGCGGGCCCACGAGCGCCCGCTTTCGCACGCGCTCCTCGCCGCCGCGGCGCGCAAGCGCATCCGCCAGCGCCTCGCGCGCCTCGTCGCGCCCGAACGTGCGCGTGGCGAACGAAAGGGGATCGTGCTCTTCCCACGAAGGGACGAAGCCCGCGTCCAGCCGCTCATGCCCGTCGGTGATCTCGGCGTAGTACGACGCCATCGAAGCCGCCAGCTTCTCGAACAGCGCGGCGCGGTAGCACGAAAGCTGCGCGCCGCACGTGACCAGCGTCTCGTTCATCGCCCTCACCAGCGCAGCCGGCGCCTCGTCCTTCAGCAGGCGGTTCTTGTGGCGCAGCACCTTCTCGTAATCGCGCCGGATGAGGTAGTGGTTGGCCGACAGCTGCGAGCCCAGCGCGTCCAGCGCGGCGCGGCGCACCGACATGGCCCCTTTCGCCAGCTCCAGGTCGTCGGGCGTGAACGTCACGGACGGTACGAGGCCCTTCAGGTCGGCTGTGCGCTTGGGCTTCCCGTTCAGCAGGTGCTTCTTCTTGCCCTCAGCCATCTGCACCGCCAGCTCAAGCCGACGGCTGCCGTCGGTGACGTCGGCCGCCAAGCGCGCGAAGGGAGCCCCGGCGCGCACCAATTGGTCGACGGGCGCATGTCGAAACGACGATTGCGCCGTCAGCAGGCCGATTCCCTCGACGACGTTCGTCTTCCCCGCGGCGTTCGGGCCCACGAGCACCGTGAGCGGACCGATGCCGTCGAGGTCGAACGCCTCGTAGCTGCGGAAGTTCAGGAACGAGATATGGGCGATGGCCAGATCCACGACGTGCCGCGCGCGTCCTTACGCGATGCGCACGGGCATGACGAGGTACAGGAAGTTCTCGCCCTCGTCCGCCTTGAAGATGCCGGGCTTCATGGATGACTGCACTTCGAGGAACACGTTGTCAGTGTTCACGGAGGACAGCCCGTCCAGCACGTAGGCGTAATTGAACGCAATCTCCACGTCCTCGCCTTCGCCCTCACACGACAGCGTCTCCTGGGCCGAACCCACGTCCTGCGCCACGGCGGACAGCTGCACGGTCTGCGACGCCATATTGATGTCGAAGCGCACCGGCGAGCTGGTCTGTCCCAGCAGCGACGTGCGCTTCACGCCGGCCACGAGGTGCCCAACGTCCATGCTCACGCGCGTGGCGTAGGAATCGGGCAGCAGCTGGCGGTAGTTCGGGAAGTTGCCTTCCAGGCGGCGGTTGATGAATACGGTGTCGTGGTACGTGACGACGATCTGGTTCTCAGCCAGCGCCAGCTTGAGGTCGTCCTCCGAGCGCGGCAGCGAAGATATCTCCTGCAAGAACGATCCCGCGATGACCGCCTGGAACTCCTCGGCGCTGGATTCGGGAAGCTCGGCTTCGGTGATGGCAAGGCGATACGAGTCGGTGGCCACCATCTTGAGCGTGGTGTCCTCCAGCGTGATCAGCACGCCCGTGAGGATGGCGCGGCTCTCGTCCTTCGACACCACGCGCGCCACGCGCTTCACCATGGAAGCGAACTGCGTGAAGGGAATGGACACTTCCTGCTGCACGTCCACGTGAGGGAATCCGGGGAAGTCCTCCGCGTCGAGCGTCTTGATGGAGAACGACGCCGTGTCGCACGTGATGACCGCCGAGTCGTCCTCGGCTGCCACGTGCACGGCTGCGTCGGGCAGGTTCTTCACGATCTCGGAGAACAGCTTGCCGGGAACCACGGCCTTGCCCGTCTCCTCGATGAGCGCTGAAACCGAGTACTGGATCGACAGCTCGAGGTCGGTCGCTTGAAGCGTAAGGGTGTCGTCGTGCGCGTCGAGGTAGATGCCCGACAGAATGGGAAGCGTCGATCGGGTTGCGATGCCCTTGAGCACCACGGACAACGCGTTCTGCAATTCCGATTGGTTGATGCTGAATTTCAAGACGTTCCCTTTCTCTAGAAGCGCGCACGCGCTGCCGTCATTATAGAGGTTCGAATGTTTCACGTGAAACATTGCGTATGATCGGCATGACGTATGGATGCGGGTTTTCGGGTTTTGCTCTTTGCTCTTGATCTTCTCTAATATATCTAAGGTTTTAATAGTTGTAATAATAAGGGCGGTGGAAATGTGGAAAACCAGCGTTAGCGCATGTCAACGCTTGGAATTCTTCCTGAATCGATCGTGCAGACCGAGTACCCTCCCTCAACATCAATTATCGCTTTTATTATCTTTCCATAGGGTTGCACCGCTTTTCGGCAACTTGTCAGTCATGTTTCAGTCATCTTTCCGCCGAACGCGCGTACGCTACATCTCGTTGATGAGCCCGCGCAGCGCTTCCAGCTCCTCGCGCAGCTCGCGGTTCTCCTTCATCTTCTCCTCGACGTTGGTCACCGAGTACATTACGGTGGAGTGGTCGCGGTTGAACTTCTTGCCGATGTCGTTGAACGGCAGGTCGAGCATCTGGCGGCACAGGTATATGGCTATCTGGCGCGCGTAGATGATGTTGCGCGTGCGCTTCTTGCCCACGAGGTCGGCGTGGCTCACCTTGTAGAAGTTCTCCACTTCCTTTTGAATGTCGGCGATGGTGAGGCGTTTCGACGGGCCGCCGGTGAAGTGGTTCTCCAGCAGCGTGCGCACGTCGTCCAGCTTGAGGTCGGGCTGGTTGAAGAACGTCATCTGGTAGATCACCTTCGTGACGGCGCTCTTCAGCTCGCGGATGTTCGAGCTGGAGCTTTCCGCGATGTACATCTGGATGTCGTCGGGGATGTTGAAGTCGTGCGACCCTTCCGACTCGCGGTACTCGTCCACGAAGCTTTTCACGATGCCCAGCTTCGTCTCGATCTCGGGGGGCTGGATGTCGAACGTGCCGCCCGAGTTGAAGCGGCTGCGGTAGCGCTCGTCGATGTCGATGTTCTTCGGCGCGCGGTCGGCCGACAGCACCACTTGGCGGCCCTGGCTGGTCAGCTTGTTGAATATCTGGAACACGATGTCGAGCGTCTGCTTCTTGCCCTGCAGGTACTGGACGTCGTCGATGAGCAGCACGTCGGCTTCCTCGTAGCGCGTCTTGAAGTTCTTGTAGCTGGATTTCTGCTTGTCGTGCGCCGCGCTGGCCTCCATGTAGTCGCTCAACAGCTCGGCCGAGTCCACGTAGATGGTGGAAAGTTGCGGCATCGTCTCGTTGATGTAGTTCTGAATAGCGCGCATGAGGTGCGTTTTTCCCAGGCCCGACTTGCCGTAGATGAACAGCGGGTTGAGGTGCGCCTTGCCCGGCATCTCGGCCACGGCCACGGCCATGGAGTACGCCATGCGGTTCGAATCGCCGATAACGAAGTTCTCGAACGTGAGCGTGGATGCGGGGCTGTCGGGGCCGTCGAGCGCTATTTCTCGTTTCGCGCCGACGCCGGCGACCTCTTCCCCTGCCGCCCCTCTATGCGCTTCGGGACGGCCTGCGTCGATTTGCGGCGAACTGGCGGCATTCGCGGCAGGAGCCGGCGCGGGCTGCGGAGAGCTGACGGGCGCAGGCGTTTCTGCCGCCGTCGCCATGGTTGCCGCCGGGGCTGCCTGCGCGGCGGGAGGAGCAGGTGCCGGAGCGGGAGGCTCGGCGGCTGTGATGTCCACTTCGATGATCACGGTGAACGGCATGTGGTACAGGTCGTTCAGCGCGCGTTTGATGAACTCGATATAATGACGCTCGATCCATGTCTTTATAAAGTCGTTGTCCGCGGTGATCATGAGGAACCCGTCGCTCATAGCCTGCGGATGCAGGCGTGAGAAGAACGCGTTGATCTGCGACGGATCGATATTGTTGTAGCTTTTCACCTGGCCGCATACTTCGGACCAGACCTGCTCGAGTTTTTCGCTGTTCATAGCTTGCTTCCTTGATGGGGGCATCGCGAATGTTTCACGTGAAACATCTCTCTCGTGCGTCAAGCGGGCGCCACCCGCCGCCGCTTCGATTGTATTAACAGATCGAAGCCGGGTAAAGGCCGATTATAGGGAATTTGCCACGTGGTATCCCAGATCGGTCAGAATGCGCTTCTGTCCGACCGTTTTCTCGATAAGCCCGGCTTCCTCTAATTTCGACAGCGCCACGTACGTGCTTGATTGCGGCACGCCGGTCAAACGCGACAGGTCCGTTACTCCCAGTGCTCCTTCGCTCAGGAAGATGGGCAGGAAGTCGCGCTCGCGTTGCGACAACGGGGGGATAAGCGGCGCCATCGCATGCTGGGCTTGCATGCCCATGCCCTGAGCGCGATGAGCCGGGGCACCGTGCTGGGGATAGTAGGGCGCGCCTGCCGCGTAGGGATTCTGCGCATAGCGCGGGGGCGCGTACTGCGGTTCGGGCTCGTAACCGTAAGGCGGTCGTGCGGGCGCGGCTTCCTGCGGATACGGTGGGTTTGCGTATCCGTATTGCGCCGGGTAGGCGGGTTGCTGCATCGGCTGCTGGGGAGGAATCTGCTGCTGCAGCTGCTGCGGCGCCTCGTGCATCGGGTAAGCGGGTTCCATGGCCGATGGTTGCGCGGATGCAGGGTGAAGCGCGCTCGATTGGTCGACGGGCGGCATATCGGTCGCCTCGCCCGCACGTAGGCTGATGGTCACTACGGCGCCTGTTCCCAGGTTGTCCTCAATGGTGATGGTGCCGTGCGAGAAATCGAGGTACTCTTTCACGATGGGCAGACCCGACCCCACGCCGCGAATATAGTGTTTCATCGGCTCCACGGCGGATGTGAACCCGGGGATCTGCGCTTGATCCTTATAAGGTATGCCCGGGCCCTGGTCGGCGAAACGGATGGTATTGCCCTCGTCCAGGATGGACACGGTAGCCTCGGCGAAACGCGCGTGGATGAAGTTTTCCGATACTTCGCGGATGACGGTGTACGGAATGGTCCCTCCGGCGTTTTTAGCCTGTTCATAAATTTTCGATGCAAGGCTTTCAATGAATTCAGCCGTCGGCGCCGGGTGTATCTCCGTCACGCGCGGGGCGCTGCGAAGATCGTCGTACAGCGCGATGCGCGCTACGGCGTGTACATGCGTGTAGTCGAAAGGCTCCACGTTTTCATCAGCGGTTTCATCCTGATGATCTGCTTTTTCAATCTGGTTGTCCAATGGTGTTCCGTTTTCAGATTCGATATTCAGCATTTTTCAGCAACATTCAAAGGCATTGTAGCGTTTTTTCGATTCTGAATCTATCCACCTGGGGAATTCATAGCATTCAAAACTATGTATTCATCTATTTCTAAATCCTGCATTGCTTTCCACATGGGCTTTTCAACGTTTTCCACTTTCTATTCAGAAAATGTGGAAAACGTTGAAGAACATATTCTGGAAAACGTACGAACGTTGGTGAAAAACGTGCAAAAATGTTGATAGCCTCCAAGCGGATTGGCGCTTCCTGGGCCGAAACGCGTCCTCCGGCAGGACGTGACCGTTTGAATTCGTTTACGTGAAGATTGGGTAACATATTGCCCGGTCGCATGGGTGAATCACCCGGCAAGCAATATATAACACCAGGTCAAAGCTTTGTTAATAACTACGATCACCTTTTATGCCTGATGAGAGGCTTGTAAAAGAATGAGAAAATATCCCTTGACAAACCGATGACGTTAGAGATTTCCACAACGGCTCTCGAATGAATCGAGAGTTTTCAACATTTTCCACAATCGAGCTGCGCGAAAAAGAGGAAAACGGTTGAAAAAATAGCCACCCGGGCATGGTCAAGGGCATTCAGAACAAACTTTCGAGGTTTTCCACGGCGAAGAGACCTTCCCTGGGGTTCGTTCTATTCGAAGCGACCTGGAAAAAATCATGAACCCTTCTTGTGAGTTTTCCTTGACTCCCCGGTAACGTGAGCTATACTTTCGAGGTTGCTCTAAAACCATGAAAGGGAATCAATATGAAGCGCACGTATCAACCTAACACTCGTAAGCGGGCTAAGTGCCACGGTTTCCGTGCTCGTATGTCGACGAAGGGCGGCCGCAAGGTGCTGGCTGCTCGTCGCGCCAAGGGGCGCAAGCGTCTCTGCGTGTAAAGAGAGCTTTAGGTTGGAGACCATTAAATCCCGCGGGGATATCTCCGATCTGTTCTCATGCGGTAAGCGTCTGCATACGCCGTACCTTACGTTCATAGTGTTACCCACGAAGCAGCACGGCCAGCAAGGTCGTGTTGCTTTTATTGCGGGTAAAAAGTCAGGGAATGCGGTATGGCGCAACAGCGCTAAACGACGCATGCGAGCCATATGTCACGAACTGGGTGGTCCGTGGGCGGGCTACGATGTGATATTTCTCGCGAAGTCGGGTATCATGAGGAGTTCTTATAGTAAAGTGCATACAGCATGTGCCGAGACGTTGAAGCGGGCTGAATTACGTTAGGGACGAGAGGAATGAAGGCATTTCTGAAACAGGTGCCGTGCAAAGTGGCGGTGTTTCTCATCACCTTCTACCGGGCTGCCATTTCCCCTCTGTTCCCTTCTTGCTGCCGCTTCACGCCGACGTGCTCCGAATACGGGCTCATAGCCTTCCAGCGCTACGGGTTCTGCCGGGGTTTCAAGCTCACGGTGAAGCGTGTGCTACGTTGTCGTCCGGGGGGTTCGCACGGCTACGATCCTGTTCCTTGAGGTCGTCGCGCGGGCTTCTTTGGTATAGAGGAAGGAACAACTGAACATGTGGGACGTATTTAAGGACTGGATATTCGACATTATCCATTTCTTCTATGACTTCTGCGGCGACTGGGGCCTGGCCATCATCATCGTGACGGTCATCTTCCGTATTCTGATCTCGCCTTTGATGCACAAGCAGACGAAATCGTCGTTTCAGATGCAGAAGGTGCAGCCGCTCATGCAGGAGCTGCAGCGCAAGTACGCTGACGATCAGCCTCGCTTGCAGGAAGAGATGCAGAAGCTCTACGCCGAGGTGAAGTTCAACCCGCTGGCGGGCTGTCTGCCCATGCTGCTGCAGATGCCTATCTTCATGGCGTTGTTTCAAGTGCTCAGCGAGATGGGTTCGCGCACATCGGGCACCACCTACGAGTTCTACAACCTGGTTCCCAGCTTGGTTATGAGGCCTTCTGAGGCTCTGGCCGTTGGTTTTGGAACGTTTGTTCCCTATTTGATCCTTATGGTGATCTTCGCGGGCGCCACGTTTTTGCCCATGGTTCTCATGCAGATGGGAAACAAGGACAACCCGCAGCGCAAGCAGACCATGATCATGGCCGCTGTGATGAGCGTGTTCATGCTCTGGATCAGCTGGAGCTCGCCCGCCGGCGTGCTTCTGTTCTGGGGCGCGTCCTCCCTCATGGGCATCGCGCAGCAGCAGATCTCCATGCGCATCATGAAGAAGCGCGACGCCGAGGCCGCTGAAACCATCGAGGTGAAGCCTATCGAGGTGGACGTGACCCGCAAGCAGAAGAAGCCCCGTCCGACCAAGAAGGATACGACGAAGCGCAAGTAACCGCGATTGTTTCACGTGAAACATTGAGGAGTCTGTCATGGCTGAAGAATTGGTTGATGAGAAGCCTCTTGATGAGGAACCCGCTGAACTGACCGACGAGGATCTAGATCGCATTGCCGATACGGCGATTGGAGCGCTCCAAGATATTCTCAAGTACTTCGAGGTGGGCGAAGTGACCATCGACGAGTACGAAGGCGACGAAGGTGAGCTGATCCTCGACATCACGGGCGACGATCTGGCGGTGCTGATTGGCCGTCACGGCAAGACGCTCGACGCTCTGCAGTTCCTCGTGTCGGCGATTACCGTGCGCACCATCGGGTTCCGCTACCCGGTCATCGTGGACGTCGAAGGTTACAAGAGCCGTCAGCGCGAGAAGCTGGAATCGATTGCCCGTTCTTCCGCGAACCGCGCAGCTAGCCAGAACCGCAGCATCAAGCTTCGTCCGATGACGCCGTACGAGCGTCGTATCGTGCACATCTGCCTTCGCGACGACGACCGTGTGGAGACGGCATCTGAAGGCGAAGGCAGCGCCCGTCATGTGGTGATTCTTCCTCGCTAAACTTGTAAGTCTCAGTTTAGCCGCAAGCCCGCATCGAAAGGTGCGGGTTTTTTGTTTCTAATGTTTCACGTGAAACATTAGAAGTTCCTTTCAATCGAGACTTTCGATGATGGCTCCCCCGTCTCCCTTCGTGTTTCGAAAGCGAATCGCCTTAAACCTGATTCTCCTTTGTCCTTACGCTAAATGTTTCACGTGAAACATTAGAAAAGGGTCAAGAGCTCGGTTTATTGTCGTGAGTGTTTCACGTGAAACAATAGACAATGGTCTAACCTCAGTCTGTTTCGCGTCATGAATGTTTCACGTGAAACACTCTTACCTGAGGTGCGTTTCGCTCAAATGCTTCACGTGAAACATTTGAAACGTCGTGATTTGAATGTTTCACGTGAAACATTCCTCTATACTGAGGGCATTCGATTATAGAGGAGTGAACATGCGCGAGGATCTTTTGAAACGCCATCTGGAGTTGGTTATCGAAGCCAATAAGACCACCAACATCACGCGTATTTCGACATGGGATGAAGGGATGCTTCTCCACGTGCAGGATTCTTTAGTTGGTCTGCCTGAATTGAGAGAAGCACCGGAAGGTCGAATGGTCGATATTGGATCAGGGGCAGGTTATCCGGGTATTCCCCTAGCTATAGAGAGCGGTCGTTCTACGCTTCTAGCTGATTCCGTCGGTAAGAAAACCACGATCCTCGCTTCGATGGTGCAAACGTTAGGTCTTGATAACGTTGATGTGTATACCGGCCGAATCGAAGACCTTGCTCGTGAAGAACCTGCCTCGTTCGCTGCGGTGACCGCTCGGGCGCTTGCTCAGCTGTCGATACTCATGGAATTCGCCAGCCCGTTGCTGCAGGAAGGTGGGCGGTTGATTTGCTATAAAGCCAATGTATCCGATGAAGAGATGGAGCATGCCCTATCGTTGCAAAACCGCTTGGCGATGAAGCTTGTATCCGATCGTATCGTTGAGCTTGGCAAGAATCACCGCCGCATCATTTGCTTCGAAAAAACGGGTACCCCGCATGTAAAGCTTCCGCGCAAAACAGGCTTCGCGCAAAAACGCCCGCTCTAATGCAGAATGTTTCACGTGAAACATTCTGCATTAGAATCTAGCGCTAACCTTACGCGGATTCCATTCAGTTCTAACACGCAGCCTACGCGCATTTAGCTCGGATCCAGAGTAAACGCCAAACGCCGCGTTCTCGCATTGACAACGCAGATAGTGAATTGAATTCGGATCCAGCGGAGTCTAATGTTTGTCCTTCATTTTTTGGAATAGGCTTCCGTGAACGTCGTTACGACGCTTGAGGACTTCAGCGTGGATCGCTTCGCACACGCCTTCGAGGTTTTCCATTACTTCGTTATTAGTGAATCTGAGCTCTTTGATCTCGAGTATTTCGAGAAAGGTTGTTCTAACGCGGTCGTATTCCTTCTGGCTTTCGGTATAATGGCTATCACCGTCCAGTTCAATGCTGAGACGCGCCTTTCTGCAATAGAAATCAACAATGTATGATCCGATCACTTTTTGAGCTACGAACGGTGTAGGATATTCTCGTAAGAACGAGAACCAAAGCCTTCGCTCTGGATAGGTCATTTGATTACGCATGTTTTCTGCCCGCTGGGCGAGCAATTGGCGCCGCGTGGTATTCATCAGCAACCTCCTTTTTCCTATCTAGTATTGTACAGATGTGGTCTTACGTGCATATGGCAGGTTTCTAGCGTGCGGTCTATGCGGATCTCACGCCGTTTACCTCATTTTCCAACGCGGTTTCTATATTTGTTTCACGTGAAACACTTTTGGTTCTAGCAGGCTCCCGATGTTTCACGTGAAACATTTTGGGCGAGTGTTTCACGTGAAACACTAAACAAGGTATACTGTGTTCGCGGTCAAGAAAGGGGGTCCCTGTGGGACTATTCGATGGTCTCAAACGAGACAAAAAAGCAGCAGAGACTGTCAAGCAACATAAAAAAGAAGAGATCGTAGAGGACGAGTTGATCATCGACCATATTGAAGTGGTTGAACGAGAGACTGTGAAGCCTTTGGCAGAGCAAGAAGTTCCTCCTACTCCTATCAAGACGATCAAAGATAAAGCGCCTGTCAAACATGTGGTCGGTCAGACAAAGGTGATGGCCATCATCAATCAGAAGGGCGGCGTTGGAAAATCCACGACTGCGATCAACCTTTCCGCCGCATTGGGAGAGTTGGGCAAGCAAGTTTTGTTGGTCGATCTTGATCCGCAGGGCAACTCCTCGAGTGGTTTAGGTATCGAGAAGAGCCAAGTGCACAATTGCGTGTACGACGTTTTATTGAACGACGTTGCAATAGAGGATGTCATCATCCCGGATGTGGGCGAAGGGCTCGATCTCGTACCAGCCACGATAAATCTTGCAGGGGCAGAAGTAGAGCTTGTATCCGAGATGGCCCGTGAGAATCGCTTAAAAGACGCCGTAGGAAGCCTTCGAGGCAAGTACGACTATGTATTTATCGATTGCCCTCCTTCTCTCGGCTTATTGACGGTCAACGCGCTTGTTGCTGCGGACAAGCTGTTGATACCAATTCAATGCGAGTTTTACGCACTGGAAGGTGTGACAAAACTCCTTGATTCAATGAAACGTGTCAAAACTCGTCTGAATCCTACCCTTGATATCTTCGGTGTTCTTCTTACTATGTACGATGGTCGTACTACTCTTTCTCGACAAGTCGTTGAAGAGGTGCGCAGCTATTTCGGTAAAACGGTTTTTACGACGCTTATTCCCCGTACGGTTAAATTGTCTGAAGCACCGAGCTTCGGCCAGCCTATCACCCAATACGATCCATCGGGCAAGGGAGCGCAATCGTATGTAAACCTCGCAAAGGAAGTGGTACAACGTGGCTAAAGCGAACAAAAGCGGATTAGGTCGTGGCTTGAACTCGCTTCTTGGTGGAGCGTTTGAGGAAGCAGCCCCTCTCGAATCTACGCCTAAACGGGTGTTGGTGGAGCAACAACGCGAAGAGACTGTCGTGCCGATCCCTATGCATACCGAACCCGTGGTTGAACGTCAGAATGTTTCACGTGAAACAATCACGCCAATGAAAGAGGAATCGATCGTCGATGGTGAAAGCCAGGTAACCATCAAAAGCGTTGTTCAGCGCCGAACCGACGAGGTTCCGATAGAGTCCGTCAGCCCGAACCCCGATCAGCCGCGCACGAACTTCAAAAGAGAGGCGCTTGAGGAGCTTGCAGCATCAATCGAGAAGGATGGTCTGCTGCAGCCGATTCTCGTTCGTCCCGTTGGAACCAATGAATATCAGATCATCGCGGGCGAACGTCGTTGGCAGGCATGTAAAATCGTAGGATTGAAAACCGTGCCGGTACGCATTAAGGATGCGGACGACGATCAAGCGCTCGAGCTTGCTCTTGTGGAGAATATTCAGCGTTCCGACCTTAACCCTATAGAAGAGGCATACGGTTATCGCCGCATGATGGAGCGTCGTAACCTCACGCAGTCCGAAGTAGCACAGGCTATGTCAAAAGGCCGTTCTACTGTGGCTAATGCGTTGCGTTTGCTCGAGCTTCCCGAAGAGGCGCAGCAATTATTGTTCGAGGAGAAGATATCGGCGGGTCATGCACGCGCAATCCTGTCCATTCCCACGAAAGAAGGGCGTCAGAAGCTGACGGACAAGCTTGTTGCGGAAAAACTTACGGTTCGAGAAGCAGAGGCTATAGCGCGTCTGTTCTCGGGTAAGCGCAATGACGCCCCGACGAAGAAGGAGCCGTTGCCTAAGACGTTTAAAACGGTGGCGAAAGCTTTGAAAGATGTGTTGCACACACCCGTAAAGGTGAAGTCTTCTAACGGAAAGAACAAGATTGAGATTGAATTCCAAGATGAGGAAGATCTCGAGAGGTTGTTCGAGGAGCTCATAGCTGCAGCGTCCTAAAGGTCGAAAGGTTCCCAAAAGAAAGCCCGGAATGTTTCACGTGAAACATTCCGGGCTTTCTTATTTTTGTATACGTATTCTCTTGTATATCCGTTGCAACGGTAGGCAACTGAAGTGTTTCACGTGAAACACTTCAGTTGCAAGGCTTGAAGGTGTTTTTCAGTTGGCCACAGGCGCCGGAGATATCAGAACCGCGGGAGTCGCGCAGCGTAGCTTCCGTTCCTTTCTTAGAAATTTCGGAAAGCCATAGATTAATCGTTTCAGGCGAGCTCGGTTGGAATTCCGAACCTTCTATTGCATTGATAGGGATGAGATTGACGTGGCATAGAAGATTCGAGCAGAACTTTTGAAGAGCCTTAAGGTCGGCAGGTGCGTCGTTCACGCCTTCGATCATGATGTATTCGAGCGTAACCCGGCGGTTTGTCTTCGCCACGTAGTTCTGAAGCGCTTCTTTCAACGAAGGCAATTCGTAGCGAGCAACATTAGGCATAATGAGGTCGCGAATCGGTTGACGCGCTGCATGGAGTGAAACCGCGAGGGTAAATTGCTCGGGTTCCTCAGAGAAGCGTTCCAAACCAGGCAAAATCCCGCAGGTTGAGACGCTGATATGGCGTGCTCCGATCTCAAGACCTTTCTTGTGGTTAAGGATGCGCAATGCGGCCATGGTGTTGTCGTAATTGAGAAACGGTTCTCCTTGACCCATTCCTACGGCGTTCGTGACACGCTTCCCCATGTCTTCTTGGACGATAAGTACTTGGTCGACTATTTCTCCCGGTGTGAGATTGCGCGCGAAACCTTCCTGGCCTGTCACGCAGAACGCGCATGCGATGGGACACCCTGCCTGCGTGGAGAAGCATACGGTCAAGCGATCGCCGTTGCGCGAAGGGATGCCTACGGTCTCTACGCGGATACCGTCGTCGAACTCAACAAGGTATTTCCGCGTCCCGTCTTTCGAAATCTGACGATCGACGACAGTCGGCATCGTGAGTGGAAAACGTTCAGCAAGGGTTGCTCGCAGAGAACCAGGGAGATTCGTCATCTCGTCGTAGCTGGACGCATGTCGTTGGTAGAGCCATTCCTGCAGCTGCTGCGTGCGAAAAGCGGGCTGCCCTAGTTCTTTCATTACTGAAGCGAGTTCGGGCAGCGAATAGGTTTTGATTGATTTATCCATAGCCGCCATTATACATTGTTTCACGTGAAACATCCCTTTGCTATACTGCAACGAACGTATCAAGGATGATGAAAGAAGGATGCATGTCTGAATGCCGCGTGGCGTTGCTCGCCGGAGGAAAGAGCGGGGAACGCGAGGTGTCTCTCGCATCGGCCGAAGGCGCGCGAGAGGCCCTTGAAGAAGCCGGATATACCGTTACGCAGCTCGATCCTGCCGACAAGGAGGATCTGAAACGTTTGATCGACGGTCCTTTCGACGTTGCTTTTCTCTGTTTGCATGGGAAATATGGGGAAGACGGCACCGTGCAGGGTCTTTTGGAAACGATTGGGCTCCCTTATATCGGTAGCGGGGTGTGGTCGAGCGCTTTGGCAATGGATAAAGTGAAGTCGAAGCTGTACTACGAACAAGCCGGCATCCCTACTCCCCCCTCTGTGCCGCTGCAGAAGGGAGGTTCTTACGACGTGGATTCTATCGTCGAGAAGCTTGGCACGCATTGTGTGGTGAAACCCGGCACGGAAGGAAGCGCACTGGGGGTGTTCATCGTCGAAGGTGCTGCGGCAATCGGCGAAGCAATCGAGAAGGCGTTCGACATCGATTCAGAGGTTCTTGTTGAACGCTATATAAAAGGTAAGGAGTTGACGGTTGCGGTCATTGGCGACGCAGAAGTCGAAGCGTTGCCTATAATCGAAATCGTTCCTAAAAGCGATTTCTACGATTTCGAGTCGAAATATGCTCCCGGTGGTTCGCAGCACTTGTGTCCCGCGCCGCTGTCGGACGAAACGACGCGGATGGTGCAAGAGCTTGCGGTTCGTGCCCACCGCGCGTTGTCGTGTGAAGGGGTTTCGCGCTCTGATTTCATTTTGGAAGAAGACGGTTCGTGCTGGACGCTGGAGACGAATACCATTCCCGGCATGACGGGAACATCGCTGCTTCCCGATGCCGCGCGTGCGGCGGGCATTTCTTTTCCGGAACTCTGTACGCGGCTTATCGGTTATGCCCTCAGCTAATAAACGGGAGAGTGGAATGTTTCACGTGAAACATTCCACTCTTGAAGAAAGACTAGAACGCGCCGCATGATTTGAGGCTGAAAAGAGCAAGGGCTACGAGCGCCAGCAAGAACAGCCAGCTGACCGCATAGCAGCCCTTGTTTCCTTTGCGCCCCTGCTCGATGAGTTTCTCGGACATTTTACGTCGACTCTTCATGATCACCGTTCCCGCTTCCTTTGGAGGAAATGCTACGGTCTGTTTTGGAGTCCAATTACCATTGCTGGAGATTACCTGTTCGACACCTTGCTCGCCGAGATCGATTTCCGGTCGCACGCCATCGGAAAGACGCTGCACCGTTGTAGCTATGAAAGGCTTGAAAGCTTGATCGAGATTGGAATCGTAGCAGATGATGGCGACTTGGCCCCAGTAGTGGCCTGGTTCGGGATGGTCGGTGAACGCGACGAACGACAACAAGGCTTGCAGTTTCCACTCGCGTGCGGCGAGAATGCTCAGCTGGCGTGAAAGCTCAGCATCGAGAAATCCGATCAGCGCGCCGAAGCGGTTTTTCATCCAAGCGGTGGACACCCCGTTGTCGGTTTGAAATACGATCTCGAACACGTCGCCTATAGGATTATCGGCTCCGAGCAGGATTGCAGCATCTTTCTTTGAAAGGGTATCGAATCGTGCGTACGTACCGAAGTAACGCTCAGCCTGCATATTCTCTCCTTCGAGCCGTTCTTTTTGTCAACGTCGGCGTAACAGTTTGTATGATCCCATGATAGATGATAGGCTGGACGGTATGGATAAACAAAATATGCTCTCGCAGGATACCCTGCAAAGTTTCATAAGCGATGGCACTTCCCAGGCCGTCCGCGACCGGTATGCGTCGCTTCCCGAAATCGCAGCGACGATGGATTTCGGCGATCTCGACCATAACGTCGTGGTACTTGATACGGAGACCACCGGTTTCTCGTTCAATCACGACGAGTTGACGCAGATCGCCGCAGCTCGAATGGAGCAAGGCGAGATCGTCGAATGGTTCATCACGTTCGTGAATCCCGGGAAGCCCATTCCGGAAGACGTCGCGCATCTGACCGATATCCACGATAGCGATGTCGCCGATGCTCCGCTTCCCGCCGACGCACTGGCCAAGCTTGTGGAATTCATTGGCGATGCGAAGGTGGTCGCGCATAACGCAGAGTTCGATCGTACGTTCACCACGCGTCATCCCAGCGGTTATCCCCTGTTGGAGAATACCTGGATCGATTCGCTCGATCTTGCGCGAATCGCGCTTCCCCGCATGAAATCGCATCGCTTGCTCGATCTTGTACGGGCTTTCGGCGCGCCTTTGTCGACACATCGCGCCGATGCCGACGTCGAGGCAACCTGCGCCATCTTCCGCATCCTGCTTGCAGGTGTCGCCGCGATGCCGCCGGCGCTTGTGTGCGAGATCGCCCATATGGCGACTCCTGACGAGTGGTCGACGAGGATGGTATTCGAGCAGTTCGCCCGAAAGTACGAGGTGGAAGCGAACCAAGATGTTTCACGTGAAACACCAAGTTTGAGATTCTCTTTGCGCGCCCTTCGTCGTGACCGCTTGGGCAAGCTGGAGCGCGCGGCGAAGCTGGACGCCGACGATATCGCGGCCGATCCGCAACGCTCGCTTACGTTCCCTTCAGATGCGGATATCGTTCAAGCCTTTTCGGAAACCGGGCTCGTGGGGTCGTTGTACGAAGAGTTCGAGCCTCGCATAGAGCAGGTCGCTATGGCAGAGGCAGTGAGAAAGGCATTTTCTTCTTCGGAGAACCTGTTGGTCGAAGCGGGAACGGGCGTTGGAAAGTCCATGGCGTACCTGGTTCCCGCCGCGTTGACGGCGCGGGCCAACAACATAGCCGTCGGCGTTGCAACGAAGACTAATACCCTGCTCGATCAGTTGGTTTACCATGAGCTGCCTGCATTGGAAAAAGCGCTTCGGTTGGCCGACCCTGACAGGCCGTCTCTGACGTATGCTCCGCTCAAGGGTTTCTCGCACTATCCTTGTTTGCGTAAGATCGGCCATATCGTCGAGGAAGGAGCGCAGACGAAGCTGTTCGGCAACAAAGAGCAGACCCAGGCTCCCTCCCTTGCCGCCTTGCTGTCGTTTATCGAGCAGACTGAATACGATGACATGGACAGCTTGAAAATCGACTATCGCGTGCTGCCTCGTCGTCTTATCACTACGACGGCGAACGATTGTCTACGGCGTAAGTGTCCTTATTTCGGTACTTCATGCTTTGTGCACGGTTCGCGCCGGCGCGCCGAGGCGGCCGATATCGTGGTCACCAACCATAGTTTGCTGTTCTGCGATCTCGTAGCAGATGGTGGATTGCTGCCGCCGATCCGCTATTGGGTGGTGGATGAGGCTCACGGAGCCGAAGCCGAAGCTCGTCGGGCTTTCTCGTTGTCGCTTTCGGCCGAGGACATAACGCGTCTGGCCAACCGTGTCGGTGCCGATGAGGCTTCCCGTAACGTGTTCGTGCGTGCCGAGCGCCGTGTGGTGGTGCCCGGCATGGAAGAAGGTTCTTCGCTGTTCTACGCCCTTACCGGCAAGGCGCGCTCTGCGGGCAAGGCCTACGCTGATGCTGCGCGGGAATTCTCCGCTCACCTCAAGAACCTTCTGTTCTTCGATCAGAACAAAAAAGGAAAAGGCTACGAGATCGTCGAGCTGTGGATCAATTCAGATGTGCGTTCCAGCGCAACGTTTGCCCAGGTAGCAAGCTATGGTCGAGCGATGACCGAAGCAGCGGAGAAGCTGGTGCGCGTGTGTCAGGAGCTCGTGGGATATCTGGAAGAGCTCGAAGGCGCGGCAGAGATCCAGCGCGAGATAGCATCGACCGCGATGGAGCTCAAAGACCAGATGAACGCCGCCGACATCATCTTGGACAGGGCTCCGGAAACGTATGCCTATGCGGCCACTTTGAGTCGCAAGAAAGATCGCGTCGCAGAAAAGCTGGAAGCGCTGCTGATCAACGTGGGCGAAGCGATGAACGAGACGTTGTTCGAGCGCACGCACTCGACGGTGTTCGCGTCCGCCACGTTGGCGGTGGACGATAAATTCGACGCATTCGAAAGCGCCCTGGGATTGAACGCTTCGGAGCATTCGACCTGTCAGATGTGCAAGCTGGATTCAAGCTATGATTTCGACGCTCATATGACAGTGTACGTGGCCAGCGATATGCCGGAACCGAACGAAGCCGCGTATCTTGCCGCGCTGCAGCGCCTGCTGGTGGACGTTCACCGTGCGCAGAACGGCTCGATGCTGACCTTGTTCACGAACCGTCGCGAGATGGAGCGTTGCTTTGACGAGGTGCAACCCCAACTCAAAGTCGACGACCTGCGCGTCGTGTGTCAAAAATGGGGTGTGTCGGTAAAAGGTTTGCGCGATGATTTTCTGGCGGACGAGCATCTTTCGCTCTTCGCTCTCAAAAGCTTTTGGGAGGGATTCGATGCTCCGGGCGCTACGCTCAAAGGGGTCGTCATTCCCAAGCTGCCCTTCGCGAAGCCGACCGATCCTTTGTCGTGCGAACGGGCGGCTCGCGACGATCAGGCGTGGAGGCGCTACGTGCTACCCGCCGCCGTCCTTGAGACGAAACAGGCTGCTGGTCGACTTATCAGGAAGGCCGATGATACGGGCGTGCTTATTCTCGCCGATCGTCGCTTGTTGACGAAAAGCTACGGCAAAGCGTTCCTTAATTCCCTTCCGAGCAGGACCATCAAGGTGATGACGGCGGCTGAGATTGTATCCGATCTCGAGCGCTCCAACAACGGGTAACGCAAGGCGATCCGGCTGGTACGAATGGGTAAGAGGGAAGACAAGATAACGCGTGCCGCGCATATCAAAAGGCATACGCGCGGCACGTCGAACGAGATATCGTTCAGCGTGCTCGACGCGGCAAAGAACGCGCTGGAAGGCGATGACGACGGCCTGAAGCACAGGCCAGGCCGCATCTCGCTCTTCACTCTTCCGGGCAAGCGGAAAAAGCCTGCTCCCACGCCGACCAAGGAACGTGGATTGCCGCTTTCAACTGGCGGTTTCGTGTCGGTTGATGATAGTGGACCGACGTCGAAACTTGGAATGATCGCTCCGCCGTCGCGTTCGTCCGGCTCGACGGAGAAAAACCCATCCACGACCCTAGCGGTTGCCCCTGTCAAACCAAAACGCTCTCCCGAAGAAGAGATAGCCCTCCGCAAAGCGCGGCGTCGTCTGAGCAAATGGCTTGCGATTGCGGTGGTCGTGGTGGTGAGCGCCGGCCTGTTGAGTGCGGGAGGCGTGTACCTCTATCGCGATTATCAAACCCAACAAGGACACGTTGCGGTACTTGACGATGCGTTGCTGCTCGTCAAAGAGGCTGACGAGACCATAGAAAAGCTCGATGAGGTAGTGAAGAATCCTTTTGCTGATGGAAGCGATGAACAGCGTGTTGATATCCAAGCGCAGCTCGAGGATGTCGAAGGAAAGCTGCAGGATGCTGATGAAAAAGCGCGCACTGTCTCGCTGGAGCTGAACGGTGCTCGCGAGAAGGAGGCTGCGAACCAAACGGTAGCGGCGATCGCAGCGCGCTACATGCTTGTCGAACAGGGCCAGCTTCTCATGAACGCCGCGACGGAGGCTCAGCTCGCCGCCGAGCAGGTGGATCGTGCTTGGAAAACCGTTTTGAAAGGCGACGATTTGGCGCGCCAGGCCGCTCAGCTGGTCACCGAGACGACGGCTGAAAACGTCGAGGCGTCTAAGAACAAGACGAAAGAAGCGCTCGCTGCCTTCGATGAGGCTTATCAGGCTTTTTCGGACGTTCAATCGACGTATGCGTCGGCTGATTTCTCGCAGTACTTCGATTATATTGGCAAGCGTCAGGAATCGCTCGGTTACGCCATCGCATCGGACGATGCGATTCTGGCAAAGAACAAGGAAGAAGCCACGGCTCAGAACAATGCTTACAACATCGCCGATGCCGAAGCGGCGGTGCTTGCGAAATCGCTTCCCGAAGATCCTGCAGTCATCATCGACGAAACCTTCGCAGAAGCCACGGCGGATGTTACAAAGGCCTATTCAACAGCACGTTTACAAGCGCGCAGCGCAGACGCTTTTATTAGTGATTATTTGGGTGCGGAGAGCAAATAGCGTATACTTGCATTATGTGTGCCTTGTAGAATCATCAACGAAAGGCAAAAGAGTATGCCGGACATACTAGATCACGTCGCATATCTATCACAGGAAATCGGACCTCGTCCTGCGGGGACTGAAGAAGAGCAGCAAGCGGCGTTGTACATTACCGAGCAGATGCAGAAGGATGCGGGTCTTTCCGCAATCATAGAAGATTTCAGCGGAGCTCCCGGAGCCGAAGCCCCGCGCGTTATCTGCTGCGCGGCTACGCTGGTAGTCACTATTCTTGCACTGTTTTTGCCAGCGGCGGGTGTGGTGTCCATCGTGGTCACGCTGTTAGCGGCTCTCCTGTTCGCCGCCGAGGTGTTCAACCGACCCGTGCTGTCCCGCGCTTTCGCACGAGGTGTCAGCCAGAATGTCGTGGCGAAGTACGAGCCCGGCTACTCGGCCGAAACGGGCGGATCGCGTCGGCGCAAGGTGATCGTGGTATCGCGCTACGACAGCGGCAAGGTGAACGCCGAGCTCAACGGCCCGCTGCTCTCGATTCTTCCCATCCTGCAATGGGCTACGTTCGGCGCCATGGTATTCCTGCCAGTGCTGCTGATCGTTCGTAACGTGGTATTCCTCAACGCCGAAGGCGCTACCGCCATCGTGTTGAACGTGCTGGCGTGCATCGCGCTGATCCTGGTTGCTTTGCCCCTGGTGTTCGCACTGCTGCACAAGCTGGCTTCGTATAACGAAGGAGCGAACTGCAACGCCGCGGGCACGGCTGTGATGCTGGAAGTCGCACGCCGTGTAGGTCGAGGCCGTGTGAGCGAAGCCGAGCTGGCCGCGAACGCCGATGCTGCGATCCACGGAGAAGATGCGGCGCGCAAGGCGGGGTTGGTTCCCGAAGGCGCGCAGCTGGTGTACGAAGCCGCTAACGTGAAGCCTCCTGCGCCTGCTCCGCAGACTCCCGAAGCACGCCTGGCTGCAGCGAAAGCCGCCATCGCCGCGCTGTCAGGCAAGCCCGTTTCAGGGGTTACAGCGTCGGATATCGCTCAGAACCTCGTCCAGATCAAAGAACCCCCGTTGCCTGCGGCTACTGACGAAGGCTATCGAGAGCTGCGCGACGAGACGCGCGAAGCGTTGTCCAGCATTCCCGAGGAAACCATGCAGGAGGCCCTGGCGAACGCCGAGGCTGCAGCTGCCGAAGAAGCTCGCCGCGCCGCCGAGGAGGCGGCCGCCATTGCGGCGGCAACGGCCGGCATGGCGGCATCGTCGTACGATGCCGTGAGCCAGGCGGGCGGAACGAGCAACGGGGTTCCGGACTGGTTCAAGAAAGCTCAGGAGAAGGCGAAGAAGCCTCGTAACGCAGACAAGCCGGTGCAACGCTCTCGTTTCGCAAGCGCTCTTGATGCAGCCGACAGCGAAAGCGCCGGAAGTTTCGCCGAGGCGAGCAAGCCCTCGGATCATGGAACGGCGGATGTATCCGATTCCGGTAGCAACGATTCTCTTGATGTGCAGGCTCCCCAATGGCACATGACGGAAGCAAGCGCTGCGGACGGTTCGCAGCGCCTCTCTGACGATGGAGATTACGAGGTTCCGTCCGGCGAGGAGGGCTTGCAAGCTCCGTCGAGCGCCGCGCACGAGGCTGCCGTCGAGGATGCTCAAGGCGATCCGTTCTCGACAACCGCCATGCCGCCTATTGACGTAAGCGGGCTTCGTCTGGATGATATGCCGCCCATCAGCGATGTTCCCATGCCCTCGTTCCTGGATCCGCGCAAGGTGCAAGAAGAAGCCCGCGCTGCTCAAGCCGACATGCAGCGCTCTGGCAACCGAGTGGACGTGACGGGCGCCCCTATCGGCGCAAGCGGACGAATCGACGTCGACATCGAAAGCTACGAGGTCTCCACCGAGGAAGCCGTCTCTCAGGTCGAAACGTCTGCTCATCGGCCTATCGTGTTGCCTGATATAGGAGTTTCGGCTACGAATCTGCCTCCCATATCAGAGCTGCCGAAGCAACGTGCTCCGTTGGCAGATGTTGAGACGTCTGGTAAATCTGCCGCGAAAAGCCTGCTGAGCATGCTTCCCTCCATCGACGTGAGCGGCGATTCGACGGAAAGCGCATCGGAGGAAAACGCCTCGAACGCGAGCGGCGATTCGGTTGAGAAGAAGCATTCGCTCCGCTCGATGCTGCCATCGCTTTCGGGTTCGATCAGCCGCGCCGATGCGTCAGAGGGCAAAACTTCGAACGTCAGCGCAGCGGGCGCGTTCGTTCCTGCGGGAGCAACGGGCACGTTCGCGCCTATTGGCGATGAGCTGCTGGATAATGTCGACCCTGAAGATATCTACATCGACGATGCTGATGATTCCGCGTACGAGCAGAACTTCACCGAGTCGGGAGCCTTCGCCGGCCCCGGGTACGTGGAAATGCCCAAATCGCGCGTTCATCGTCTGTTCGACCGTCTGCGCCGTAAGAGCAAAGACCAAGAGCCTTCGCCTCAGGAGTGGCTTGAAGTGGATGAGTCTTTCGATGCTCGCACGGTGGGAGCTGAGCGCGGCGGCTGGGAAAGCTTCCGAGAGGATGAGGGAGTCGTCGATCCCGGTGCGACAACGCAATTGGATCCCTACAACGCGGGCTACGAGAACGGCCAGTACGATACGATCGAAGAAGACGGATTCGACGGCCCTTACGACTATGAGGGCGTTGACGAATACGATGACGGATACGGGCCTGACGAGCGTCGTCCTTGGCATGGCGGAGCTTTCTCGCCCCGTCGTATGGAGAAGGCTGAACTCGACCTCAACAGCGCTTCGAACGAATCGTCTGAATCCCTCGATTTCGATGATCCCGACGTCCCTGCCGAGCTCAAGCAGATATACCAGTTCCGCAACCCCGACATCAACACGGAAGTGTGGTTCGTTGCGCTGGGTTCGGAGCTCGCTCAAAACGGCGGTATGCGCGCATTCATCACCGAGCATCAGCAGGAGCTACGTGGCTCTATCATCATCGATCTCGACGGCTTGGGTGCTGGCGACCTCTGCATGATCGAGCAGGAGGGCATGTACCGGACGGTGAAGACGTCCTCGCGTATGAAGCGTTACATCAAGAAGGCTTCGCAAGCCACCGGTTTGAACGTGGGCGGCGCGCAGATCAAATGGAAGGACAGCGCTGCTTCCTACGCCATCAAACAAGGGTACCAGGCAATGCATCTGGTAGGCATGAACGGAGCGAAACCGGCGTTCTTTGCGCAAGGCGATGATGTGTTGGAAAACGTTGACGAGCAAACGCTTGAAACGAATGCCGACTTTGTTATGGAGTTGTTGAAGAATATATAGGTGCCCCTATCCGTCCTCGGTGGGCGTTTTTCAGCCTGCCTTATAATACGGGTTTGTATGCGCTGGTTATTGCCAGGGTATGCCACGATAAAGTGCGGGATGAAAGCGTCCTGCTCAAGTACAGAACAGAGAGGTGTTTTTGCAGCCATGGCTATTGAAGCTTATTGCGTGAAATGCAAGGCCAAGAAAGAGATGAAGGATCCCGTTGAGAGCCTGACGAAGAACGGTAAGCCTATCACGAAGGGCAAGTGCCCCGACTGCGGTACCACGATTTGCCGTATCGGCGCTGCGAAATAACCTCGCTCTCACTGATGACGAAAAGGACGGCTTTGGCCGTCCTTTTTTTGCATTATGAAGGTGTTTCACGTGAAACAATCAATGAGGATAGTAAGGGCGAGGAACGATCGAGGCAGATGATAGGTCGGGTTCGTTCTTCGACGGGCGATAACGGATGTCTATCCGTATCAACATGTTTCACGTGAAACACTTGTCGCATTGTTGTGAGACTTTACGATTTATGTTTCACGTGAAACAATCGGCGCTCGCTATTTTCGACATCTTCCTCGGAGCTGCGTTCGTCCGCTTGACGCATGAAGCATGAAGCGCAGACGAACGTAGCTCCGAGGTTTTCTTTCCCGCTAGATGGGAAAGGACGCGTCTTTTCCTACGATGGGGTTTCGCACGAAGGACAGCAGCTCGACAGATAGTCGGTTGCGTCCTGAAAAGCATTCAAAAGACCGTCGAGGTCGTCGTATCCCAAATGTTTGCCGAGCCCGTCGAAGAACCGATCAAGCGTCTGCTCGGTCTCTTTTGCCGTGCGCGCTCCCAAGTAGGTAAGGCTCAGCGATAGGCTACGCGCATCCTCGGTGGTGCGGTGCCGTTCGATGAAGCCGCGATTCTCCAGGTTTCTCAACACGCGCGATAACGTGCTGGGCTGCAAGTTCAGCTGCTTCGCAAGCGCGCCGGGGCGCAACAAGTGCTGAGCCGCGCCCAGTTCCAGCAGAACGCGGGCTTCGTCATGGGTGATGCTGACGTGCGTGCTGAGGAACAGCGCGCATGCGCGATCAAGCTCCGTCGCCAGATGTAGGAGATGGCGGATGGTACTGTACGTTTCGCGCATGCTGCTCTCCTCCTACCCGAACCGGTACTCCACGCCCATCGTGGGCCGGGGGTTCTCCCACTTCTTGACGATGGTGCCCTCGCAGGC